>Ga0209233_1000110_pt1 | contig 260825 bp, 237 predicted proteins | sample AraplaCL_Cvi_mCL_FD_184269 | JGI IMG/M metagenome (GOLD analysis project Ga0209233, IMG submission 184269) | Arabidopsis root microbial communities from the University of North Carolina, USA - plate scrape CL_Cvi_mCL (SPAdes) (version 2) | ecosystem: Host-associated > Plants > Roots >... | reverse complement strand
ACAACCGAGATCTACACCAACCAAGGCGAAGCCTTTCAGGTTTCGACGGCCGCCGGCACCGACGGCATCAGGCGACGCATCGAGGTCAGATCTTCGTCTCCGAATCATCAGGGTGACTGGGCGGTTTTCGCGCTCGCCAACGTCTCCGAAGAGCAGCTTGAGCGCGTCATCGTCGCTCCGCATTTCCGCCTGGTGAACTCCAAGGTCTTCTGGCCCGATCTGGGCTCGCAACGCATCGTCGCGATCACGCCGAGTGAAGGCTTTGCGCTCGATCGGCAGCCAAGCGACGAAGCGGACGTTTTTCGGATCACGCTGAACCCAGGCGCGGTCGTTACCTTCGTTGCCGAACTTTCATCTCCCAATTTGCCGCAGCTCTATCTGTGGGAACCCAACGCCTACAAGGACACGGTCAACGCCTTCACGCTCTATCGCGGCATCGTGCTTGGCATTGCCGGCCTGCTGGCGGTATTCCTGACCATCCTTTTCGTGGTCAAGGGAACATCGATGCTGCCGGCAACCGCGGCCCTTGCCTGGGCGGTGCTCGGCTATATCTGCGTCGACTTCGGCTTCCTCGGCAAGCTCATCAGCATCACCTCCAGCGACCAGCGAATATGGCGCGCCTGCGCGGAGGTGGCGCTCGCGTCGAGTTTGGTGATCTTCCTGTTCACCTATCTCAATCTCAATCGCTGGCACGCGCATCTCGGCTATGTGACGCTCGCCTGGGTTCTTGGCCTTGCACTCCTCTTCGGCGTGGCGATCTACGATCCGTCGATTGCGGCCGGCATTGCGCGGCTGTCGCTCGCACTGACGGCAACGGCCGGCCTGCTGCTCATCATCTATCTCGGCTTCAGCCGATATGACCGCGCCATCCTGCTCGTGCCCGCCTGGGCGCTGATCCTCGTCTGGCTGTTCGGAGCCTGGATGACGATCATGGGCAAGCTCGACAACGATATCATCCAGCCGGCCCTCGGCGGCGGCCTGGTGCTCATCGTCCTGCTCATCGGCTTCACCGTCATGCAGCACGCCTTTGCCGGCGGTGCTTTCCAGCAAGGCCTGTTTTCGGATCTGGAGCGGCAATCCCTGGCCCTGACCGGTTCCGGCGATACCGTCTGGGATTGGGACGTGGCGCGCGACCGCGTCGTGACCACGCCCGATATCTCGATGAAGCTCGGCCTTTCGCCCGGCAGCATGCACGGCGCGGCGCGCAACTGGCTGCCGCGACTGCATCCCGACGACCGCGACCGGTTCCGGGCGACGCTCGACGTGCTGCTGGAACATCGACGCGGCAGACTGAACCACGAATTCCGCATTCGCGCCGAAGATGGACATTTCCATTGGCTGTCGATCCGCGCCCGGCCGGTGCTCGGCTCCAACGGCGAGATCATCCGCTGCGTCGGCACCATCGTTGATATTACCGAGCAGAAGAATTCGATCGAGCGGCTGCTGCATGACGCCGTGCACGATAATCTCACCGGATTGCCGAACCGCCAGGTTTTCCTCGACCGTCTCCAGTCCGTGCTGACACTCGCGTCTGAGGGCAATCAGCTCAGACCGACCGTCATGGTGATCGACATCGATCGCTACAAGCTCGTCAACGATACCCTTGGTTTTGCCGCCGGCGACAATATCCTCATCGCGCTGACCCGGCGCCTTCGTCGCCTGATGAAGCCGCAGGATACGCTTGCCCGCCTTTCGGGCGACCAGTTCGGCCTCATCCTCGTATCCGAGCGCGATCCCGCCAAGGTTGCCGATTTTGCCGATGCGATCAGCAAGGCGATCATGGTGCCGATCAACTTCGCCAATCGCGAAATCATCCTGACCGCATCGGTCGGCCTGACCTCATGGGTCGACCAGCAGGAAAACGCAGCCGGCATGCTCAGTGACGCCGAACTTGCCATGTACCGCGCCAAGCGCGCCGGCGGCAACCGCGTCGAGCCTTTCCAGCCTGCCTTCCGCAGCTTCGGCACCGACCGCCTGCAGCTCGAAACCGACCTGCGCCGCGCCGTCGAGCGCAAGGAGCTCTCGCTCGTCTACCAGCCCATCGTTCGGCTTGAGGATGCGGAAGTCGCAGGTTTCGAAGCGCTGATGCGCTGGGAGCATCCGAAACGCGGCAATATTCCGCCCACGGAATTCATCCCGATCGCAGAAGCCTCCGACATTATCGGGCCGCTCGGCATGTTTGCGCTGGAGCAGGCGACCAATGACTTGAAGGCGTGGCAACGACAGACCGGCGACCTGCCATTGTTCGTTTCCATCAACCTTTCCAGCGTGCAACTGCTCAACAATGAGCTTTACGACGATATCCGCGCCCTGCTCGCCAAAACCCATTGCGATCCGCACCGGATCAAGCTGGAGTTGACGGAATCGCAAGTGATGGAAAATCCGGAGCAGGCGCGCCTCGTGCTCGACAAGCTGCGCGACGCCGGCATTGGCTTGGCGCTCGACGACTTCGGCACCGGCTATTCCTCGCTTGCCTATCTCACGCGCTTCCCCTTCGACACCATCAAGCTCGACAAGGCGATGGTGCGCGACGAGAGCGATAAGAAGGCTGTCCTGCTCCGCTCCGTCATCTCCATGGCGCGCGAACTCAACATGCGGGTCGTCGCCGAGGGCATCGAATCGGAAGAGGACGCGCTGGAGCTCGCCAAGATCGGCTGCACCTACGGTCAGAGCTTCATCTTCGGTCCGCCAATGGGGTCAGATTCGGTGATCAGGCTGCTCAAGGAACGCTTTCCGCTGACGAAGCGCGCCTAAAATAGCGCCCCCGCTCTGAGGCGCGTTGCGATTTCTAAAGCGCGTCGCGATCTTTCAGATTCGCTTCACGCGCTTTAGTTCTTTGATTTCACGCATGTCTTAGCCGCAAAAACCGCTGCGCACTTTTGCGCGACATGCTCTAAGATTTGCTTCCCGCGCTTTCGATCAGTCGCCGGATATAATTCAGCTTTGCGACCACCTGAGGGGAAAGGATAAAGGGGTAGGAATCCGGCTGCCCCATGCTGCGCTGGATGGAATTGATCGCAACGCTCAAGGGGATCCAGGCGCTGACAAGCTGATCTGCGCTCTCAGCCTTGTAGGGGTTGAAGTCAACTTCCGCCGCCATGTCGTGATAGCGCTGCGGATCGATCGCCAGCCCGAAGGAGCGAGCCGTCTCCAGCGTATCCACGATATGCAGGTAGTGCGCAAAGCATTCGGCAAAATCTTCCCAGGGATGGGAGCTGGCATAGGCACTGATGAAGCTTTCCTGCCAGTCCACAGGCGGACCGTTGTCGTAATGAGCCTGAAGTGCTGCGCCATAATCGGCGCGCTCATCGCCGAAGACGGCGCGAAAGGCATCGAACTGACCACGGTCGCGCACGAGCTTGTCCCAGATGAAATGACCGGTCTCGTGTCGGAAGTGCCCGAGCAGCGTGCGATAGGGCTCGTTCATCGAGGTGCGCGCCTGCTCGCGTGTCACATCATCGGCCTCGGCGGCACGAATGGCAATCAACCCGTCTTCGTGGCCGGTCATGGCGGGAATGACGGTATTGCCCTGCATTTCATCTTCGAGGAAGTCGAACACCAACCCGCCTTGAGGATCCTCCGTCCGGTCGGGATGCGGCAGCTTCCAGCGCAGCAAAGAGTAGAACAGATGACGTTGCGCCTGCCCGATGCGCCTCCAGCGATTTATCCCCTGCTCCGTGCCCGTATTCGGCACGAGGCGATTGTGGCGGCAGGCGACGCAATAGGAGTTAGAATCATCCGCATCAATCAGCCAGTTGCAAATGTCGAGTTCTGCATTGGCGCAGAAACGGACATGTCGCGCCGCCTCGGAAACCAGATGCCAACTCGGGCCTTCGTCCGGCTCCAGCGCATAGATTGCCAGACGATCCGGGACGAAGCCGAGCTGATGGCCACAACGGACACATTGCCTATTGTCGAAATGGACGGGTTGGCCGCAATGATCGCAGGTGAAAAGCCGCATGAACTCCTCGGAAAAGGTGGATTGGCCCAAGATAAAGAGCCTGCCACGTTTCCGTAACAGGCTCTTCCTCCCAACATCGCTGCTACAACGTCAATTCAAACGGAACAGCGAGCACATATTGGCTAGCAATCAGTCGATCACATACGATCGACGGCGCCCTTGACCTTGTCCTTGGCCTTGCCAACGGCAGACTGTACCTTGCCCTTGGCTTCCTGGGCGGCACCTTCGGCGCGCATCCTCTTGTCATCGGTTGCCTTGCCGACGACCTGCTTGGCCTTGCCGGCGATTTCGTTCACCTTGCCCGTAACCTTATCGGTCGTGCTGCTCATGTGTAGCGCCTCCTTGGCTGGCACGGCTCTATTGCCGTTGCTCTGTCAGGGTAACGCCACGAGCGCTATTTCGTTCCGAAATAGTGCCGATCGTCTCAGCTATGGCCGGCGTGCGGCGACAGCATTGCGGCATTGATGCCCATTAAGGCAAGGGCACGCTCATACTTGTCGTCGAGGCTGCGGTCGAAGATCAGCTCTTCGTTTGCCGGGCAGTTCAGCCAGCCATTGTTGCCGATCTCCGCCTCCAGCTGGCCTGCTCCCCAGCCGGCATAGCCGAGCAGCATCGTGGCTCGTTTCGGCCCGCTTCCTTTGGAGATGGCTCGCACGATGTCGAGCGTCGCCGTCAAGCTGATATCATCGCTGACCGGAATGCTGCTGTCGCTGAGGTAATCGTCGGAATGGAGGACAAAGCCCCGGCCGCTTTCGACCGGCCCCCCGGTCTGGATCGGGAAATTCCGTGCGTCCGCCGGGAGGACGATGGCATCGTCATCCTTGATCATATCCAGATGCAGAAGAACATCCGTAAACGTCAGCTTCTGAGGTCGATTAATGACGAAGCCCATGGCCCCGGCATCGGAATGAGCGCAAATGTAAATGACCGTCCGGTTGAAGTTCCTATCCTCCATGCCGGGCATGGCGATCAGGAACTGACCGTCGAGCAAACCTCTTTCGCGTTTATTCTTCAGCGTCGATAGGGACATCGTGCCTCCTGACCGCAGTCCATAGCTGCACCGCTAAAAAAGCAAGATGGGGCAATGTCATAAATCAATCAACTGAAAATGATCATTTCTTTTTTAGGCGGTGCTGGCTCCATGCCGCCCGATCCGCTAAATCCTCATTCCATGACCGGATCAGCCACCCTCTCCCGCCTGTCGGCACTCTCCGCCGGCGCATTTGCCACCATTCTTTGCATCGGCTCTGCCGCCCATGCCGCGACAAGCGAATGGGTGGACAATCAAGGCGGCCGCATGCGCCTCGTGGCGCTGGCACCCGATGCAGAGGGCCATATCCGTGCCGCTCTGCAGATCGAACCGCAACCCGGCTGGATCACCTATTGGCGTGAACCGGGCCAGAGCGGGATTCCGCCGCAAGTGACCGTTGCGCCTGAGAGCGGCGTGACGCTGGAAAAAGCCAGCTATCCGATACCGAAGCAGATCGTCGTCGGGAACATACATGAGATCGGCTACGATGCTCCGGTGACATTGCCGCTCGATTTCCGCGTCGCGGGCAAGGCGCCGGCCAAGTTGGAGCTGACCGCCTTCATCGGTCTTTGCAAGGATATCTGCATCCCCTTTCAGGCGGACTATTCTCTGCCGCTACCGGCAGGCGAACAGCCGACGACACATGAGTTGGCTCTGCTGGATGCCGCGAAGGCTTTGCTGCCGCAAGCGCCGTCCTCCGATTTCGCCGTTCAGGGCCACAGCCTTTCCGCGGATTCGAAAAACCTGACGCTGCGCCTCACCCTGCCGGAAACAACCGGAAATCCTCCGGCAATCTACGTCACCGGTCCGGCAGGTTACGTGTTCTTCCAGCAGGCGAATACCAAGCGGGAAGGCAACGCCTATTCGGCCGATATCGAGATCGGCAAGCTGCCGAAGAATTACGACATCAAGGGCAAGACCTGGGGCGTTCTGGCCGTCGACGGCGATCGCGCCATCGAAACCACCCTTGCGTTCGAATAGGCCCGACCTATAGTTCTGCCCGACAATTTCGCCCCATCGAAGGCGGTTCAAACGCCTCGAAACCATGCCCCAAGGAGAGAGCCATGACCATCGCAATCGGTGATAAACTACCCGCCGCCACCTTCAAGGAAAAGACCGCGGACGGCCCGGTCGAAATCAGCACCGAGCAGCTCTTCGCCGGCAAGCGCGTCGTGCTCTTTGCCGTTCCCGGCGCATTTACCCCGACCTGTTCGCTCAACCATCTGCCGGGCTATCTGGAAAACCGGGACGCCATTCTTGCAAAGGGTGTCGATGACATCGCCGTCATCGCGGTCAACGACTGGCACGTCATGGGCGCCTGGGCGCAATCGTCGGGCGGCATGGGCAAGATCCATTTCCTCGCCGATTGGGACGCTTCCTTCGCGAAGGCGCTTGGCCTCGATATCGACCTTTCCGCTGGAAGCCTCGGCGTCCGCTCGAAGCGCTACTCCATGCTGGTGGAAGACGGCGTAGTAAAAACGCTCAACATCGAGGAGAGCCCGGGCCAGGCAACGGTTTCGGGCGCTGCGGCGATGATCGAGCAGCTTTAAAGCCAATTCCGGTCAGAGATGAAAGGGCGCCTCAATGGCGCCCTTTGTGGTTTTGCCTGCCTGCGAGAACTTCAATGGCTCCGACAGGGCCACGGCGCCTGCAATCCCCCCGCTTGAATTCCTCCGCGCCAGCGCCAGCCACAGCTATTCTGGCCATCGCCTCTTTTTCGCCGCATTTCATCGGCTACTAGATGTAATGTTATTACATAAATGAAAGCCCCCCTGAATGCCGTTCGATCGTGATCCATTCGCACCCTCCCTGATGGGGCGTTCCGCCCTGGTGCGGCTTGCCTATGTGGCGGTCGGCATTGTGGTACTTTGGGCGGCCATCGGCTGGGCGGTGGCTCTGGCATGAACGACCTGATTCGACTCGACAACGTCACCGTGACCTATGAGCGACATCCCGCCGTGCATCACATTAGCGGTGCCTTCCGGGCCGGCAGCCTCACGGCGATCGCCGGGCCAAATGGTGCGGGTAAATCGACACTGCTGAAGGCAATGGTTGGCGAATTGCGGCCGGCGGAAGGTTCGATCGATCGCGGTGCGCTGACGCGTAACGATTTCGGCTATCTGCCGCAGGCGGCTGATATAAACCGCCGCTTTCCGATTTCCGTCGCCGATACGGTCATGCTCGGAGCCTGGAAAAATACCGGCGCTTTCGGCCAGGTCTCACGCAAGGATGCGGAACGCGCTCGCGACGCACTCGCCGTCGTCGGCCTCTCCGGCTTCGAAAGCAGGCATATCGGCTCGCTCTCCGCCGGACAGTTCCAGCGCGTGCTCTTCGCGAGACTATTGTTGCAAGACGCTCGTGTCATCCTGCTCGACGAACCGTTCACCGCCATCGACCAGCGCACGACGCGCGACCTGCTTGATCTCGTTCTGCGCTGGAACAAGGAGGGGCGTACCGTCATCGCCGTACTGCATGATTTCGATCAGGTGCGCGCGCATTTTCCCGAAACACTGCTGATTGCCCGCGAGCTTGTCGGCTGGGGACGGACGCAGGATGTCATGAATTCGGCGAACCTTATCAAGGCACGCGCCATGGCCGAGCGCTGGGACGAAGGCGCCGAAGCGTGCCTGCCGGAGGATGAACACGCGGCAGACGGCCACGCGAGGCAGGAGCCGGCCCAATGACCATCTACGATATCTTCCTCGCGCCATTCGCGGATTATGGCTTCATGCGGCGTGCGCTGATCGCCTGTCTCTGCCTCGGCCTCGGTTCCGGCCCGATCGGCGTCTTCCTGATGCTCCGGCGCATGAGCCTGATGGGGGATGCCATGAGCCATGCCGTGCTGCCGGGTGCTGCCATCGGCTATCTCATTGCCGGCTCCTTATCGTTGACGGCCATGGGGCTTGGCGGGCTGGTGGCGGGTCTCTCGGTGGCGCTCCTTTCCGGCCTCGTCAGCCGCATGACCGTGCTGCAAGAAGATGCGAGCTTTGCCAGCTTCTACCTGACATCCCTCGCGCTTGGCGTCCTCATCGTCTCGTTGCGCGGCTCCAATATCGATCTGCTGCATGTGCTCTTCGGCACCATTCTGGCGATAGATGCGCCTGCCCTCTACCAGATCGGCGCTATCACCACCGTCACGCTACTGGCGCTCGCCATCATCTACCGGCCGCTGGTCATGGAATGCTTCGACCCCGGTTTTCTGCGTGCCGTCGGCGGCCGTGGGCCGATCTATCACTTCCTGTTTCTGCTGCTCGTCGTGCTCAATCTCGTCGCCAGCTTCCAGGCGCTCGGCACGCTGATGGCCGTAGGACTGATGATGCTACCCGCTGCCGTGGCGCAGCTCTGGTCGCGCAGCCTGCCTGCGATGATGTGGATTGCGACGGGAACGGCGGCGATATCGGGCTATGTCGGCCTCATTGCCTCCTATCATCTCGAATTCGCCTCCGGCCCGACCATCATCATCACGGCAAGCCTGATCTATGGCTTCTCCATTCTCTTCGCACCCTCGGGCCTTGCCCGACGGTTCTTCCCCCGTCCCCATCTCCGGGGCTAATTCGAACAAGGAGACTCGCATGAACAAACAGAGACTGCTTCTCTCAGCCGCTGCATCGGCCTTCGTCGCCTTCGGCGTCGCCGGGTCGGCCTCGGCCGAAACGCTCAACGTCGTCGCGTCCTTCACCGTGCTTGCCGATGTCGTCAAGCATGTCGGCGGCGATCATGTGAAGGTATCGAGCCTGGTAGGCCCGAATGGCGATCCCCATGAGTTCGAGCCGTCCCCTGCCGACGCCAAGACACTGAACGCGGCAAAGGTCGTCTTCGTCAGCGGCGAAGGTCTCGAGGGATGGATGGATCGGCTGATCACCGCATCGGGTTACAAGGGCACGCCCGTCGTTGCCTCTGACGGCATCAATACGCGGACGATGGTCGATGACGGCAAGACGGTCACCGATCCGCATGTGTGGAACAGCCCGGTCAATGTGAAGGTCTGGGTCGCCAATATCGAGAAGGCGCTTTCCGCGGCAGATCCGGCCGATGCGGCCGACTTCAAGGCCAATGCCGAGCGCTATACCAAGGTGCTGACCGACCTTGATGCCTATGCGCACAGCAAGTTCGACAAGGTGCCGGACGATCGTCGCAAGGTGCTGACAAGCCATGATGCCTTCGGCTATTTCGGCCGCGAGTATAAGGTGAACTTCCTCGCCCCACTTGGCTTTTCGACAGAAACCGAAGCCTCTGCCGCCAAGATTGCCCAGTTGATCGAGCAGATCAAGACGGAGCATGTGAAGGCCTACTTCTTCGAAAACTCGAACGATCCGCGCCTCGTCAAGCAGGTCGCCAAGGCAACCGGTGCAGAGCCCGGTGGCGAACTTTACGTCGAGTCCCTCTCCAAGGCCAATGGGCCGGCTTCGACATACGAAAAAATGTTCCGTTATAACGTTGACCAACTCGCCGCTGCGATGGCGAAGTCGAGCTAAGGCAACAGCCGGGCACATCAACGAAACCGGGTCGCAGGTATGTTTTGCCTGCGACCCGTTCTACTTGAAGCCCGCTCTTCTCAAAGATTGAGATCGAAAACCAGCAAACCGGCCAGACCGCCATCGGTCGAAGAGACAATCCGCTCGCCGACGGCGACATGCTGCGGATGGACGAGATAGGCATCCCGCGCCTCGGGGCTTTCGAATGTTACGGCAAAACCATCGACGAAGCCGCCATGCAGGCCTTCCGGCGAGACATTCGGCCCGTATTTCACATCGACAATCCCGGGAATGACCTTTTGCAAACCGGCCACGGCTTCGAACAGTGCCCTCTTCTCGTCCTGTGTCATGGCGGATTTCAGCCGCAGAAAAACGCAGTGCAGGATCATGGATAATGTCTCCGTGAATGTCGCTGGCAGCATAGAGGGAACGAGCTGGGGGGCAAGACGTCGTGTTGTCGTCCCTGTGCTTTTTACAGATGGTCCGCTCGACATTCGCTACGGACTCGGAACAGATTGCAGGAGGTTGCAAGCAGCAGCACCCGGGACGCAACGGCTTCTGCAGGCGGGCCTAGCCAGTGTCTGGTCTATCCCGAAACGACGATGAGCGCCAAGATGGCAACAAGCTATAATCCTCCGAACGTATGGAAGCCCTTTGGTGCCTTCTCCATGGTGAAGGCTATTGGCGACGGCCAAGTCCTTCATCTGAAGGGTCAGGTTTCGCTCGACCACGATGGGCAAATCGTCGGAAAGGGCGATATGCGCGTGCAGGTTCAGCAAACGCTCGAAAACATCAGGGCCGTGCTTGACGCCATCGGCGGCGAGATGGGCGATATCGTGTCACTTACTCAGTATGCGACCGATATCGAAGCCTTCATGGCGGCGGGAGATATCCGCAAGGCGTTCTTCTCGGAGCCCTACCCCGTGACGACGACCGTGGAGGTCGTGCGCCTCTATCATCCGGATTTGCTGATCGAAATCACCGCGACGGCGGAAATCCCTCGGGCTCGGTTCAAGATACCGGCTGAGTGAACCGCTGAGAGCGACGATTTGTCGATCAGTTGGCGTTGAAGCCGTCGTGATAGTTGACACGTCCCGAAGGTACGGAGCCATCGATTACCAGCCTCATGAAATACTCGGCTGGCACCCCCTCGAACACCAGGCGAGCATCGTTCTCGAAACCGAAGCGCTTGTAGTAGTCGGGCGCCCCGAGAACGACACAGCCCTTGGCTCCGGCTTTGGTCAGACGCGCAAGACCTTCCCGTATGAGCGCGTCGCCTGTGCCCTTCCTCTGATAATCCGGCGATACTGAAACCGGACCGAGCCCGTACCAGCCGCAATTCTTGCCATCGATCGTAACGGGCGAAAAGGCGACGTGTCCGATGATGTCGCCGTGCACCAGCGCCACGAGGGAAATCGTCAGCGCTCCGGCATCGCGAAGCGCATCGACGATTTCGGCTTCCGTCTGGCTGCTATGCTCGATCGATGCGAAGGCCACTTTTGTCAGGCGACGGATCGCTTCGATGTCCTGCTGTTCCTCGGGGCGGATTTCCATCCTGTCATCCTGTCGTTCCGGGGCTCAAGATCCGCGGCGCAACCGCGGCCGCGCTCGACGCCGGGGAGCAAGCCCATGCTATTTCCTCTTGAAGGGTTCCATGCCCTTGCGCGCCAACTCGTCGGCACGCTCATTCTCGGGGTGTCCGGCATGACCCTTGACCCAATGCAGCGTGACCTTATGCCTGTTATAGGCTTCGTCCAGCGCCTGCCAAAGCTCGGCATTCTTCACCGGCTTCTTGTCCGATGTCTTCCAGCCGTTCTTCTTCCAACCGAAGATCCATTTGGTGATGCCGTCCTTGACATAGACGCTGTCCGTATAGAGATCGACCTCGCAAGGGCTCTTCAGGGCACCCAAGGCCGATATCGCCGCCATCAACTCCATACGGTTGTTGGTGGTGTCGGCTTCGCCGCCCGACAATTCCTTCTCCACCTCGCCATAACGAAGCACGGCGCCCCAGCCGCCGGGACCGGGATTGCCCGAGCAGGCGCCATCGGTGAAAATATCGACGTGCTTCATGCCTCTAGCCCGTATTCAACGGCAGAAGCGATCTGGCGATGGAAACGCAGCTTGCGCAGATATTCGATCGGATCCTTCTTGGTGACGAGGGCGCCGGCCGGCGTCGTCAGCCAATCGTAGAGGCGGGTCAGGAAGAAACGCAGTGCCGAGCCGCGAGCGAGCGTCGGCAGGGCTGCAATCTCCGCTGCACTCATCGGCCGCACGCTCTGATAGCCCTCCAGCAGCGCCTTGCCCTTGGTGATGTTGTAGGCGTGATCCTTCTCGAAGCACCAGGCATTGAGGCAGATCGAGACGTCGTAAGCGAGCAGATCGTTGCAAGCGAAATAGAAATCGATCAGGCCGGACAACTTGTCGCCGAGGAAGAAGACGTTATCCGGGAAAAGATCGGCATGGATAATGCCTTTCGGCAGATCTTTCGGCCAATGATGCGCGAGGAAATCAAGCTCGCCGCCAATCTCGTCCTGCAGGCCGGCTTCGACTTCGTCGGCACGCGCCGCGGACTTTTCCCAAAGCGGCTGCCAGCCGTCGACCGAGAGCGCATTCGGTCGCCGAATGTCAAACGCCTCCCCGGCAATATGCATGGCGGCGAGCGCCTTGCCGACTTCGCGGCAATGATGCGCGTCGGGCTTGCGCAGCCACATGCCCTCAAGGAAGGAAATCAGCGCGGCCGGACGGCCGGAGAGATGACCAAGCAACGCGCCGTCCCGGCGCGGCAAAGGCAACGGGCAGGAAAGCCCCCGGCTTGCCAGATGCTGCATCAGCCCCAGGAAAAACGGTAGGTCACCCTTGTCGACCCGTTTTTCATAAAGCGTCAGGATCAGCGGGTCGCGGGTCGTATGCAGCAGGAAGTTCGAATTCTCGACGCCCTCGGCAATGCCCTTATAGGAGAGCAACTCTCCGACCTCATATTCCGTCAGGAACCACTTCAAATCGTCTTCGGTAATATCGGTATAAACGGCCACAAAACAGTCCTGAACTTGAGCGCCTTGCGGCGGCTATTCGCCGTTGACGAAGGCCATATCTGATGTCGTCAGCTCTATACTGCGCAGCTCGCGGTTGACGAGGAAATTTTCGGTTTCCTTCACAGTTTCCGCAAGTTCCACCACAGCATTATAGCGAGCGCGGAAAGCTTCGATGATCTCGTTGACGATGACTTCTGGCGCAGATGCACCAGCCGAGAGACCTACGGTTTTGATATCGCCGATATTGTCCCAGTCGATCTCCGAAGCGCGCTGGACAAGGACGGATTTCGTTGCCCCTGCCCGCAACGCCACTTCGACGAGACGCTTGGAATTGGAGGAATTCGGCGCACCGACGACGATGAAGAGATCGCAGCCCGGAGCTGCCACCTTCACCACTTCCTGTCGGTTGGTGGTGGCGTAGCAGATCGAATCGGCTGAAGGCGCCGTGAGATTAGGGAAGCGCTCCTGCAGACGAGCGATGACCCCGGCAGTATCGTCGACCGAAAGGGTGGTCTGCGTGACGAAGCCGAGATTGTCGGGATCGACGGGCTGATAGGCATCTGCGTCTTCTACCGTCTCGATCAGCGACACCGTGCCTTCCGGTAGCTGACCCATGGTGCCGATTACTTCCGGATGCCCGGCATGGCCGATCAGGACGACATGGCGGCCGAGGCGATTGTGGCGCATCGCCTGCTTGTGAACCTTGGAAACCAGAGGACACGTCGCATCGAGATAGAAGAGGTTGCGCGCATCGGCATCGGCGGGAACGGATTTCGGCACGCCATGGGCGGAGAAAACGACGGGTTGGGCGCGGTGTTCGGCCGGAATCTCGTCCAGCTCCTCAACGAAGATGGCACCCTTGGCTTCCAGACCTTCGACGACATAGCGATTGTGTACGATCTCGTGGCGAACATAGACTGGAGCGCCATAGGCCTTCAGCGCCAGCACGACGATCTGGATGGCGCGGTCGACGCCGGCACAGAAGCCACGCGGTCCGCAGAGCCGGATGGTCAGATCAGGTTTGGAAACGGCTATGTTCATGTCTCTTCCGAAATGCGCGACGATGGCTTGAGCATAGATAGGCACGCCCTGCCGCCTGCTCTAGCCCAATATTCCATCGAAATGAAGCTATTCTAGAGCGTGATGCCGAAAAGTGTAGGCGGCTTTCGGACGACATCACGCTCCACTTGTTTGATTCTGGAGCGGATTCGAATTTAGGTCGAACAGGCCCAAAATCATCCGGCTCTAGTGCATGCCTCTATTGCGAGGGTGCATCCGGATGGTGCTTGCGCCACCAGGAGATCGCGACGATGGCAACCAGCGCCGCCGCCAGCCCGTACCAGGTCACCGCATATTGCAGGTGATTGTTCGGCAGATCGATGATGGTGACGCCTCCCACGGGCAGGCCCGCCGGATTGGGTGTCTTGTCGGCATCGATAAAGAAAGGCAGCACCTTGTCTTTCGGCAGGCCGACACTGGACGCCATGGCATCCAGGTCTTTCCAGAAGAAGAAATTCTTGGCGAGATCGTTGTCCGGCATGCCATCGGGCCGGCTCGCAAGCTTGGCACGCGCAAGACCGGTAACGGTCTGATCGCCCGTCAACTGCCCCTGCTTGCGCATCTCCGGCTCTTTGGCCGCAGAGGGTACGAAGCCCCTGTTGATGAAGAGGTAGCGGCCGTCCTCAAGCTGCAGCGGTGTATAGATGTAAAAGCCGGGCTCATCGCCATAGGTGGCGAGGAAGTGGCGTTCCTTGTTGTTGAGATAACGGCCATGCGTCGTGACGACGCGATATTCGATATCGCCGCCGGAAGCAGCCATCGTCTCTATGGCCGAAAGCGGAACCGCAGCCGCATCCTTGCGCGCGGCAATATCGGCGAGCAGACCTTCCTTCCATTGCAGCCGCTCGACCTGCCAAGTGCCAAGCCCCAGCAGAATGACGAGTGCGACGAGCAGGATCAAAGCCTTGCCGATCTGCCACAAAAGATTAGGACGGCGAGCTGGCACGGCGGTCTCACTCACCACTGATGCGCCCCTCGCTGGCATTGTTGCGATACTGCAGCGCGATCAGAATGCCCTTGCACCAGCGCAGGGACAGCAGCGACAGAATGATGGTCAACGGCGCAAACAGCACTATGTAGACCCAGACCGGCGGCGCGTAATTGACCTGCATCCACAGAACCAGGCCGATGACGATGAAGCCGACGATCAGGATGACGAAGACCGCGGGACCATCGCCCGCATCGGCAAAGGCATAGTCGAGATCGCAAGCGGAGCAGCGCGGCTTGACCGACAATAGCCCGTTGAAGAGCTTGCCGTGACCACAGCGCGGACAACACCCCTTAAAACCGACCTTGAAAGGATCGACAGGTGCGAAGAGAGCGCCATCATCATGCGGTGCGCCAGTGGGGCTTTTGTCTTGCTCTGAGTTCAAAATACAGTCTCGGCTAGAGCATTTCCAGGAAAAGTGCGCAGCGGTTTTCCGTTCGGAATGCGTAAAAAACAAAGAGATAGAGCATTTTCGCGATTCAAAAAAACGTAAACGCTCCGGCCTGCCATTGCTGGCGAGAATTTCGATCTCGCCCCTGTCATAATCAGTAGCTGCGATGCACTCATTCGTCCAATCGAAAAGCTCGCACATCGTTGCATCCCGGCTGAAGCACCCACAGGAGGGTTCGTCTTTTGGAACATAGTGATGGCATCGCCAAGGGCCGCATCGTCATCCTCAACGGTGCGCCACGGTCGGGAAAATCAAGCATCGTCGAAGCCATCCAGGCGGGATTCGACGGCGTATGGGTCAATCTCGGTGTCGACGCCTATGTGCGAAACGTCACGCCTGAGCGCTATCGGCCGGGCATCGGCCTGCGCCCCGGCGGCGAGCGGCCCGATCTCGAGCCGTTGGTTCCGCGCTTTTATGCCGCACTCTACGCTTCGATCGCCGCTCATAGCCGTCTTGGTTTCAATGTCGTCGCCGAGTTCGGACATCATGACGCCTATTCGCGCCCGCTCGGCATCCTCCGCGATTGCGCGAGGCAGCTGGCAGGATTGCCCGCTTTATTCGTCGGCGTACGCTGCTCGCTCAATGTCGTAATGCAGCGCCGGCTCGCGGAAGGACCGGAAAGGCAAGGCAGCTATTTTGCCGTTGAAGCCGGCAAGCCGATCCCTGCGCCGGTCATCGCCTGGCAAGAACATGTGCACCGGCCCGGCATCTATGATTTGGAAGTCGACACCGCATCGAAGAACCCGCAGGAATGCGCCAAGGAGATCCGGCAGATGCTTACGCACGGCATTCCACACCCGTCGGCATTTGAGCGCCTCGCCGCCAGCTGAAAAGACGTTGTGACGACCGCTTGCCAACGCACGCCGCCAAAGTGTTCAGCGGTTTTGCGACACGACATGCGTAAGACCAGAGGCCCAAGGCCCAGGAAGCGAAGCTGAGAGATCGCCGCCGCGCTTTAGGACTCGAGCAAGCGGATGTAGCGCTCGGCCGAGCGGGCGACACTCTCCTTTGCCCCTGCCGGAATGAACTTTTCCTTCCACGGGCCGTAGATGCGATCAAAGTGGAGAGCAACAGCGCGATCCGCGATACGCCTGACCTCACGCGCCGGCAGCGGAATCACGTTCGGAAACGAATACATGAAGGAAACCCAGCGCCTGTCGGCAACCACGTGAATGGTGTCGCCGACGAGAAGAACTCCCTTTCCGTCAGCGCCGGCTCGCCATTCCAGAACGCTGCTCCCGTCGAAATGGCCGCCGAGCCGATGCAGGCCGATGCCGGGCAGCACCTCAAGGCGATCGCCCTGCCAGGGTGTGATCAATTCGCTCGGGCGTTGAACATAGGCAAGGTCAGACTCGTGAAGCAGGATCGGCACGCCGCCCAGTGCTTCGCTCCACTCCACCATCCCGGTGTAGAAATGCGGATGGGACAGGCAGATGGCTTTGAGGCCACCAAGTTCCTGAATGCGATCCCGCGTTTTCCCGTCGAGCATGGCCGTGCAGTCCCACAGAACATTTCCATACGGGGACTGCAGGAGAAGCGCTCTTTGACCGATACCGACATCTGGGACGACGCTGATGCCAGTCAGGCCCGGCTCCAGCTCGCTCCATTCATTTGCATGGGTCGCGGCGAGCGCCTCGCGTGCGATCCACTCTTGCCCGACTTCGGGAACATATTGCCGTTCGTCCTCGCAGATGAGGCAGCGGGAAGGACAGACGTCGCTGGGCGCAAAATGCGCACCGCATGTCTTACAGATCCAGATCGACAAGGGCGCAAACCTTCATGAACAATGGGGAGCCGATGCATATGGAAAGCAGCGAGGATCTCATAGCTTCCCGTCAAAAAAATGCCGCCGCAAAAGCCTCGGATCGAGATGACTTTTGCGGCGGCAGGATTTCACAGTCTTGGCTGAAGATCGGCCGGCCTTAGCCAGCCGCCAAAGGCGCTCCCCAGCTACCCCAAATGTAGATGGCGAAGAACAGGAACAGCCAGACGACGTCGACGAAGTGCCAGTACCAGGCGGCGGCCTCGAAGCCGAAATGCTGTTTCGGGGTGAAATCACCCTTGATGGCGCGGACGAGGCAGACCAGCAGGAAGATCGTGCCGATCAGAACGTGGAAGCCGTGGAAGCCGGTCGCCATGAAGAAGGTCGCGCCATAGATCGAGTTCTTGAACGCGAAGGGCGCATGGGCATACTCGTAGGCCTGCACGCAGGAGAACAGCGCACCGAGCAGTACGGTGAGGGTCAGTCCCTGGATCAGCCCCTTGCGATCACCATGCAGCAGCGCATGGTGCGCCCAGGTAACCGTGGTGCCCGACAGCAGCAGGATGATGGTGTTATAGATCGGCAGGTGCCAGGGATCGAGCACTTCGACGCCCTTCGGCGGGAACTGGCCGCCGAGGAAGGCCGTGCGCGATGCCTGGATCGCCTCGTTCGGGAACAGGCTGACATCGAAATAGGCCCAGAACCAGGCAACGAAGAACATCACCTCGGAGGCGATGAACATGATCATGCCGTAGCGCAGATGCAGCGAGACCACGCGGGTATGCGCGCCTTCATGCGCTTCCTTGATGGTATCTGCCCACCAGCCATACATGACGTAGAGGATTACGGCCAGACCGATGAAGAACAGCCAGGGCTGCGCGAAATTGATCCCGAACAGATGCACTGCGCCGCCGTTGAGGTAGCGCATGAAGCAAACACCGCCGAAAGTGATCACGAAGGCGCCGAAGGCCGCGACGATCGGCCATGGGCTCGGATCGATAATATGATAGTCGTGTTTTCTCTGATGCACTTCGGCCATGTCAGCAATCCCCGAATAACTTTTTCCCATATTGCTTCCGGTCAAACCGAAAAGCACTCTCCATCAAAGTTTTTTTTCCGCCGGCCGCACTGCAGTGTCGGCGGATGCCACGGGCTTTGCGCCGTCCCGTGGGTAATAGGTGTAGGACAATGTCAGCGCATTGATCGTCTTGGTTTCCACCGCCGTGGCGATCTCCGGATCGACATAGAAGACGACAGGCATTTCACGCTTTTCGCCAGGCGCGAGATCCGTCTCGTTGAAGCAGAAGCACTGGACCTTGTTGAAATAGACCCCAGCTTCCAACGGCGAGACATTGAAGATCGCCTGGCCGCGCTCCGGCTTGTCGGACTTGTTCTCGATCACGAACTTGACTTCGATCGTCTCGCCGATTTTCGGATTCACCGACTTCTGCACCGGCTTGAAATCCCACGGCAAGCCCGGCGCGACATTGGCGTCGAAAGAGACCTGAATCCGCCTGTCGAGAATGACGTTGGAGACCTGCTCGGTCCGTTGGGTCGTGCCGTTATAGCCCGTCACCTGACAGAACATACGATAGAGCGGCACGGCTGCAGCGCACATGGCGCTCATGCCGATGACGAAGCTCAGGCACATGGCAACGACCAGCCCGTTGTTACGGCCGCCCGTTTCAGTGCTCTTCTTTGCCCCCTCCTCCATCACGCCTCCTCAAACGTGTCCGGAACCGACCTTGATGATGGTGATCGCATAAAAAAGGATCACCAGGCCGGCCAATACTATGCCGAGCGCTATATTGCGCCCACGCCGCGATTTCTTCTGCGCTTCTGTCAGCTTGACAAGTTCGATCATAGCCAGCCTCCAGACATCAGCACGGTAACGAGCCTGTCGATGAGCAGCGCGGAAAAGATCGCGAAGAGATAGAAAATGGAAAAGCCGAAGAGCTTCTTTGCCGGCACCATCTTTACGTCGCCATCGGCCATCCGCCAGACGGCGATGGAACAGTGCACGAAGATCACGCCCAATGCCGCAGCGACGACGCCATAGCCGAGGCTCGCGAAGCCCATGAAGGTGGGCACCACGCCGATGATGGCGGTAAGCACGGCATAGACGACGATCTGGTTCTTGGTTGTCGGAATACCGGCCACGTTCGGCAACATCGGTACGTCGACCGCTTCGTAATCGCCCATCTTGAACAAGGCCAGCGCCCAGAAATGCGCCGGTGTCCAAAGGAAGATGATGAGGAACAGAACGATGCTCTCGATCGGCACGCTACCCGTGACGCAGGCCCAGCCGATAACGGGCGGGAAAGCGCCGGCGGCGCCACCGATGACGATGTTCTGCGGCGTCGAGCGCTTCAGCCACATCGTGTAGATGACGGCATAGAAGAAAATGGTGAAGGCGAGGATGCCGGCGGAAAGCCAATTGATGGCAAGACCGAGGATCGTCACCGAGAAGCCCGACAGCACAAGACCGAACGCCAAGGCTTCGGACGGGCTGATGCGACCCGAAGGGATCGGCCTGCGTGCCGTGCGGCTCATGACCGCATCGATGTCAGCATCGTACCACATGTTCAATGCGCCGGATGCGCCGGCGCCGACAGCGATGCAGAGGATGGCGATGAAGCCGAGCACCGGATTGATATGGCCGGGAGCCAATACGAGACCGGTGAAGGCAGTGAAGACGACCAGCGACATCACGCGCGGCTTCAAAAGCTCGAAATAATCGCGTGCGCTCGCTTCCGACAGGCCGCTATCGCCTTGTTTTGCAAGCGCTTCGTGATTGTCGATGACCGTCATTCTTTTTCCAATTATTCAGTTGAGCCGGACGCCGTTTATCACGGCGTCCGGAAACAGACTACTTGATGCGCGGCAGCTCTTCCCACTGGTGGTGGGGCGGCGGCGACGAAAGCTGCCACTCGAGCGTGGTTGCGCCCTCGCCCCAGGGATTGTCGCCTGCAACGCGCTTCTTTGCGAAAGCATCTATAACGCCCCAGAAGAAGAAGCAAAGGCCTACGGCTGCGACATAGGAGCCGATGGAGGACACGAAGTTCCATCCCGCATAGGCATCCGGATAGTCGATATAACGGCGCGGCATGCCGGCACGACCGAGGAAGTGCTGCGGGAAGAACACCATGTTCACGCCGATGAACGTGATCCAGAAGTGCCAGTTGCCGATCCGCTCGTTGTACATGTAGCCGGTCATCTTAGGGAACCAGTAGTACCAGGCAGCGAAGATGGCGAAGACGGCACCGAGGGACAGAACGTAGTGGAAGTGCGCCACGACGAAGTAGGTCGCATGCAGTTCACGGTCGAGGCCGGCATTGGCGAGCTGAACGCCGGTGACGCCGCCAAGCGTGAACAGGAAGATGAAGCCGAGCGCCCAGATCATCGGCGTGCGGAACTCGATTGAGCCGCCCCACATCGTCGCGATCCAAGAGAAGATCTTCACACCCGTCGGGACAGCGATAACCATCGTCGCGAAGACGAAGTAGCGCTGCGTGTCGAGCGACAGACCGGTCACGTACATGTGGTGAGCCCAGACGACGAAGCCGACGGCACCGATCGCGACCATGGCGTAGGCCATGCCCAGGTAGCCGAAGATCGGCTTGCGCGAGAAGGTCGAGATGATGTGGCTGATCATGCCGAAGCCGGGCAGGATCAGGATGTAGACTTCCGGATGGCCGAAGAACCAGAACAGGTGCTGGTAGAGCAACGGATCACCGCCGCCTTCCGGCGCGAAGAAGGTCGTGCCGAAATTACGGTCCGTCAGGACCATGGTGATGGCGCCGGCGAGAACAGGCAGCGACAGCAGCAACAGGAACGCGGTGATCAGAACAGACCAGGCAAACAGCGGCATCTTGTGCAGCGTCATGCCCGGAGCGCGCATGTTCAGGATCGTGGTGATGAAGTTGATCGCGCCGAGGATCGAGGACGCGCCTGCAATATGCAGCGCGAAGATGACCAGATCGATCGCCGGACCCGGATGGCCGACGGTTCCCGACAAGGGCACATACATCGTCCAACCGCCGCCCGCGCCGTAAGCACCTGCAGGGCCTTCGACGAACATCGAAAGGATGAGCAGGAGGAAAGCCGGCACGAGGAGCCAGAAGGAGATGTTGTTGAGGCGTGGGAATGCCATATCCGGCGCGCCGATCATGATCGGCACCATCCAGTTGGCAAAGCCGCCGATCATCGCCGGCATGACCATGAAGAAGATCATGATCAGCGCGTGAGCGGTGACGAAGACATTGTACATCTGCTTGCCGCCGTCGATGGCAGCATCGCCCGAGAAGCCGTAGACCATCGACGCCAGACCGCTGAAGATCTGAATGCCGGGTTCCTGCAATTCCATGCGGATGGCGACCGAGAGCAGGAAGCCGATGACGCCCGCGAAGATCGCGAAGATCAGATAGAGCGTGCCGATGTCCTTGTGATTCGTCGAAAACAGCCAACGATCTGCGAAGGACTGCTTGTGGGCGTGGTGATCATCGTGCGCATGGGCGTCTTGCAGACCGTGCGAGTGATCGTCGTGTACCTTGGATCCAGCCATTGTTCCTACCCCTCTTACTTGGCCGTGTTTTCGGCGACCTTGACGGTCGTCGGTTCGTCAACAGCGGCCATCAGAGCCTTATTCGCCTTGTTGAGATCGGTTGTAGCGGCAGCAAGCCATTGCTTGTACTGATCGTCGGAGACGACACGAATTGCGATCGGCATGAAGGAGTGATCCTTGCCGCACAGCTCGGAACACTGACCGTAGAACAGACCCTCACGGTCGGCCTTGAACCATGTCTCGTTCAAGCGACCGGGAATGGCGTCGATCCTAACACCGAAGGACGGCATGGCGAAGGAATGAATGACGTCGGCCGGCGCGGCAGTGACGAGAACGCGGACGTTCTTGCCGACGGGCACCACCATTTCATTATCCACAGCCAACAGGCGAGGATATTTCGACTTGTCTTCCTTGCCGGCGGTGGTGCGGTCCTGCTCTTTCAGCATGAACGAATCAAAAGCGAGCGGCGTCGTGCCGCTTCCCTCATATTCATAGTTCCACTGCCACTGCGTCGCCGTCGCCTTGACGGTCACGTCCGTCTTTTCGGGGAACGTCAGCTGGTCAGTGAGAAGATTGAAGGAGGGAATTGCCAGGAACAGCAGGATAAGGACGGGACCGATGGTCCAGATAACCTCGATCAGCGTGTTGTGGCTCGTCTTGGACGGGACCGGGTTCCTGGAAGCCCGGAATTTCACCATGACGACCAAGAGGAGAGCGAGAACCAGCAGCGTGATCGGAATAATAAACCAAAGCGTGTATGTCTCAAACCAGCGGATTTGATGCATGATGCCGGTTGCGGCTTCCTGCATACCAGTTTCCCAAGGTTTCGGCTGATCGGCGTAACTGCCTGTCGCAAAAAGCAGACAGATCATAGCCGCCAGAGCCGCGTAAGCTCTCTTAATCACGATGTCTCTCCCTCCAGCGTTTGATCCCAGATCTTCCTCAAACGCAGTATCCCTACAATCCATTGCGCTTCAAACCACAGTTTGGGGTGCTCCGCAACAACTCACGACATTTGTTAGTGCGGCATTTTTGCGCGAATCCGATCCCCCTGCCGGCCAGACATGGCAAGCATTTCATCATCATACGAAAAATTGCACCATGGTCCATGGCGCCACCCCGACAAAATAGAGTACACGTCGTATTTCCGCCGCAGTCGATTGGAATCCAGCACGCGGGGCTTTTCATTTGCTGGCCTGGGCTTCAACAATAACGGCACTGATTCGAATCTAGAGGTTTTCATGGGTTTTCGTTCCCTCGCCCGGCTTTGGCTTGTTACCGGCAGCGTCGTCGCTGCGGTTGCGGCACCCGCATGGGCGCAACAAGCGCAACAGACTCAGCCCGCGCAGCAAACCCAGCAGCTACAACCCCAACCACAGGGCCAGCCGCAGCCTCATACGCAGCAGGTTCCGACCAGCCAGGTTCCGCAACCGCCGGGCACGGTGCGCTCCAGTCATGGCGCATGGTCCGTCGTCTGCGACAAGCCGGCAGGCGCCTCGACTGAACAATGCGCGCTGATGCAGAATGTGATCGCCGAGGACCGGCCGGAAATCGGCCTTTCTGTCGTCGTTCTGAAGACTGCTGACCGCAAGTCGAAGATCCTGCGTGTTCTTGCCCCGCTCGGCGTTCTGCTGCCGAACGGCCTCGGCCTCAACATCGACGGCAAGGATATCGGCCGCGCCTATTTCGTGCGTTGTTTTGCCGATGGCTGCTATGCCGAAGTCGTGCTCGAGGACGAGTTGCTGAAGACGCTGCGCAGCGGCGCCACCGCGACCTTCATCGTCTTCCAGTCACCGGAAGAAGGCATCGGTATACCCGTCGATCTGAAGGGCTTCGCGGAAGGCTATGACAGCCTTCCCTGACGGGATGGGCTTGCTCTTGCGCCGAGCGAAGCCTACATCGGCTTTGAACGGAGCACCTCAGTCATGAATACCGATCTCCTTACTCTTTTCGACGCCGACGAAGCCAAGCTGCGCAGCATCGTGGCGGATGCGCTTTCGGGCGCGGATGATGGCGAGCTCTTCATCGAGCACGCCCAGGCCGAATCGTTGACCTTCGACAACGGGCGGATGAAGGGCGGAAGCTTTAATACCGAACAGGGCTTCGGCCTGCGCGCCGTCGCCGGCGAGGCAGTAGGGTACGCCCATGCGGGCGACCTTTCCGAAAGCGCCCTCAAGCGCGCCGCCGATGCCGTGCGCGCCGTCACCTCTGGCTATGCCGGCTCCTATGCCGCCGCACCCCAGCGCACCAACAAGGTGCTCTACGGCGACGAAAACCCGATCGGCACGCCGAGTTTCGAGGAAAAGGCAAAGCTTCTGCAGCAGATCGACAGCTATCTGCGCGACAAGGACGACAAGGTGCGCCAGGTAACGGCTTCCATCGCCGCAAGCTGGCAGGTGGTCGACATTCTTCGCGCCGATGGCCATCGCGTGCGGGATATCCGTCCGATGACGCGAATCAACATCTCCGTCATCGTCGGCGACGGCGATCGCCAGGAGGCGGGCTCATTCGGCACGGGCGGCCGTGTCGGCTTTGGCGACTTCGTTACTCAGGACAGTTGGCGCCGCGGCGCCGACGAAGCCCTGCGGCAGGCACTCGTCAACCTCGAGGCGATCGAAGCGCCCGCCGGTACGATGGACGTCGTGCTCGGCTCGGGCTGGCCAGGCGTCATGCTGCACGAGGCGGTCGGGCACGGGCTCGAAGGCGATTTCAACCGCAAGAAAACGTCGGCCTTCGCCGGCCTGCTGGGTCAGATGGTCGCCGCACCCGGCGTTACCGTTGTGGACGATGGCACGATTGAGAACCGCCGCGGCTCCATCACCGTGGACGACGAAGGCACGCCTTCGGCCTACAACGTGCTCATCGAGAACGGCAAGCTGGTCGGCTATATGCAGGACCGGCAAAACGCTCGGCTGATGGGCATGAAGGCAACCGGCAACGGTCGCCGCCAGGGATATGCTCACACGCCGATGCCGCGCATGACCAACACCTACATGCTCGGCGGCGACAAGACACCGGAGGAAATCATCGCTTCGGTAAAGAAGGGCATCTATGCCGTCTCCTTCGGCGGCGGCCAGGTGGATATCACTTCTGGTAAATTCGTCTTCGGCTGCACGGAAGCCTATCTCATCGAAAACGGCAAGATCGGCGCGCCGATCAAGGGCGCCATGCTGATCGGCAACGGTCCCGATGCGATGAAGCGCGTCACGATGATTGGCAACGACATGAAACTCGACACCGGCATCGGCAATTGCGGCAAAGCCGGCCAATGGGTGCCTGTCGGTGTCGGCCAGCCGCATCTGCGAATGGACCAGATCACCGTTGGGGGCACCAAGGCCTAAATACTCTCCCCCTCATTCTCCGTGAGGGCGAAAGAGCCATTTGCGCTCGACGGCAGCGGCCAGATCCAGGCCGTTGCGGTGCGCGAACAGAAGGACATGGCCGAGCACGTCGGCCGTCTCGTCTGCCAAGGCCGTTGCCATTTCCGTCTCGGTCATGCCTTTGCGACGCCCGCGGCCCGTGACTCTGTTCCAGATCTGGATCAATTCACCCATTTCCTCCTGAAGCTTCAGGACGAACCAGTCATCATCGCGCGCCAGGTTGTGATCGGCGGCATAGGTCGCCGAGGCGGCCTCGAATTGCGTCATCAGATCTTTCAACATCGATATCGTTCCTCTTATGTTCCGAGCAAAAGTGAACGATTCCGACAAAAAAGTCGAGCCGGCGGAGTTTTGCCCCGCCGGCTCGTGCATTCAAAACTCGCGCTATACCTACAGTATCGGTCCGAAAATCGGAATCGATTTTCGGAAAGCCCGATGCGTAGATTCAAGGAGATAGAGCGACCTTGGTGCTTCCTAAAGGAAGCACGGCGCTCTAGCCCTTGTTGGGCAGCAGCATGCAATCGAAATCCTTGCGCTTCAGAGCCGAGCAGGCCGAGCTTGCGTCGTCGCGGCTTGCAAAGCCGACGAAGCGGGCGCGATAGACCGTGTTGCCGCCTTTGCCGACCGCTTCGGTATAGGGCGATGCATTGGCAAGCGCACTGCCGGCGCGGGATTTCGCTTCCGACAGCAGGTCCTTGGCGGCCTGAGCGCTCGGTGTTGCCGCGATCTGCACCTGCCAGCCGCCGCTTGCGGCCGGCTTGTTGCTGGCCACGAGAATCTGGTCCATCGCAACCGGGCGATCCATCGGCACGGTCACATTCGAGCCTGCATAGGCAAGCGGAGTAAGCTCGGCACGCTTGCGCGTCGGCGCTGCGGCGACCGTGGTCGTGGCGGTCGTCTGCGTATCGACATCGACGGCAACGTCGTCCGAGGCTGAGGCGACTTCGACCTGCTTGGCCACCTTGCCGCCGCCGACGCTCGCCATCAGGCGCGATGTCGCGACCGAGCTTGCCTTCGGCATATTGCGATCCAGCAGCGAGGCCATCAAGGCATCGCGGCCGCGCGCGGTGGCGCCGCCCATGACGACACCGATTACCCGGCGGTTGCCCTGGCGCACGGCGCTCACGAGGTTGAAGCCGGAGGCATTGGTATAGCCGGTCTTGATGCCGTCCATGCCTTCATAGCGATACATCAGATTGTTGTGACCGCGAACGCTGCGGCCGCGATAGTTGAAGCCCGTCTGTGAGAAGAGCCGGTATTCCTGGGGGTAATTGTTGATGAGCGCGACGGCGAGCGTCGACATGTCGCGTGCCGTCGTCCACTGCTGCATGTTCGGAAGGCCTGAAGCATTCAGGAAGGTGGTGCGGCGCATGCCGAGTTCGCGTGCCTTCTGCGTCATCAGCCGGGCAAAGCCGCTTTCGCTGCCGCCGAGCGCTTCCGCCATTGCCGCAGCGGCATCGTTGGCGGACTTGATAATCATGCCATCGACGGCTTCGCGGACGGTCACGGTACCGCCTGGCTTGAGGCCGAGCTTGGTTGGGGGCTTGGCAGCGGCGGCACTCGAAACCGGGATCCTGGTGTTCCACCCGAGCTTGCCCCGATGGATCGCCTCGAAGGCCAGATAGAGCGTCATCATCTTGGTCAGCGACGCCGGGTGATTGAGATTATCGGCATTGCTTGATGCCAGCACCTTGCCGGTCTTGGCATCCATTATGAAATAAGCGCTGCCGGCGAAGCTCGCCACAGGTGCGCTCAATAGTAAGACGGCCGCCGATAGAGCCATCAAAAGTCTTTTCATATTTGTCCCCAACCGAAAAAATGCCAACACACCGCATCAATCCCTGTACGATTTTGCGACAGAAAACCTGATATCAGTGCGATATTGAGGCAACAGCCTCCATAGTTCTCCAATTTTGCCTTTCCTGGTAAAATAACTATTAACGCATTGGAAATTATGGCAAAGATTCAGTAAGGTTTAACGGGGATGGGCTAGAGCCTTGGCATTCGTCAATCGGATCGATCCGTATGGAACAGGGCATCAAGGTTCGCCTGAAGCGCGGGATGATCTCCGGCGGACTTGAGGCATCAGCAATTCTCAAGGGCATGGGTCTCCTGCGGGGCTGCGCCGGCATCGGCAGCATATTCACCCTGCATCATGTCCGCCCTGCCCTTCCCCAGCGCTTTGCACCCAATGCGCATCTTGAAGTCACGCCCGATTTTCTGGATCTGGCGATCAGGCGACTGAAGCAGGATGGCTATGAATTCATTTCCCTCGAGGCGTTGCCAGGCCGGATGGAGAACCTCCGTGGCAGAAAGCCTTTCGTGGCCCTCACCCTTGACGACGGGAACCGCGACAATCTCAATCACGCGCTGCCGATCTTTGCCCGCCACAATACGCCCTTCACGATTTTCGTCGCACAGGGCCTTTCGGAAAGAACCCATAGTCTGTGGTGGGAAACACTGGCCGAACTGCTTGAACGACGGGACCGGGTGACATTCGATTTCGGCACCGGGCAGGAATTCGTCCCGCTCGGTACAGATAGCCAGAAGGAGGCGGCGTTTTCCCGCTTTGCCGCCTTTGTCCATGGCACTGACGAGAGCGAAGCCGTTGCGCGGATAGACGAACTTGCAGCAAGGAACGGTTTGGAGCCGCTGGATATCGTCCGCGCCTCGATCATGGATCGAGAAGAGCTGAAAGACCTCGCCCGCCATCCGCTTGCCTCGCTTGGCGCACATACCGTCAGCCACAGAGCTCTGGCGCGCCTGCCCGAGGCAGAAGCGGCGGCGGAGATGGCACTTTCGACCGACTATGTGACTGGTATTACCGGAAAACGGCCGATGGCGATCGCCTACCCCTATGGCACAAGCGAGGCGGTTTCATCCCGCGAAGGCAGGCTTGCGGCAGAACTCGGCTTTTCGATCGGCGTAACGACCCGGCCCGGAATAATCGATCAAGCCAGCGGCACCGCCCTAACCCTTCTGCCAAGGTTGTCGTTGAACGGTCATTATCAGAAGGCACGTTATGCCTCCGCGCTTGCCTCCGGCATTCCCATGCGGCTGATGGGACGCCGGGAGGCGATTTAGATCTGCCAGACGGCGGACCGGGATATTACGGATACATCCGCACCTTCTGCCAGGCACCTTCCGGCACATCGCGGCGGAATTCGATTCGGTCATGCAGGCGGAATTGGCGATCGTGCCAGAACTCGATCGACAACGGGCGAATGCGGAAGCCGGACCAATATGGCGGGCGCGGAATGTCACCGATCGCATAACGTGCCGTATATTCGGCAACGGCCTTCTCCAGCGCAAATCGGCCTTCGAGCGGACGGGACTGCTTCGAAGCCCAAGCGCCGATACGGCTGCCCCGTGCTCGCGTCTTGTAATATTCGTCCGCTTCCTTGTCGGTGACCACTTCAACCAAGCCGCGCAGACGCACCTGGCGGCGCAGCGACTTCCAGTGGAAGCACATGGCCGCTTTCTTCTGGGAAAGAATTTCTTGGCCTTTCTGGCTTTCGAAATTCGTATAGAATACGAATCCGTCGCTATCGAAACCCTTCAGAAGAACCATGCGGACGTTTGGCAAACCATCCTTATCCACCGTTGCCAAAGCCACCGCATTCGGATCATTGGGTTCAGTGGTCTCCGCCTCGCGCAGCCATGCTGCAAAAAGAGTGAAGGGTTCGTTCTGTTCGGTGAAGTCACCGCTTGTTAACTCGTTTTCCGACATATTAGTTTAAATACTCCGCAATTCCAAGAAACAGCCGGCCTCTCGGGCCGGTCGAAACATCCGGGTGGAAGTCATAGCAAAGTCGACCGTTCATACAAAGCGCAAGCTTGCAAAAGACGTGACGATGGCTGTCGCCCTTGTCTCCCTTTTCACCCTTGGCGGCTGCGTCGGCGGCGGCATGGACTATTTGAGCTCGGCGAAAGTGGATCGCAGCGTTTCAACCGGCACTGTGCCGGCCGCTCCCGTAACCACCGACAGTATCTCCGACGAAACCACCGTGCGCAACGCCGTAACCTCTGCGGATCTTCATAAACTCAACGGCCAGTCGATTCCCTGGGCCAATGCCTCCACCGGCAGCGCCGGCGTCATCGACACGATCGTAGAGAGCAACGGCTCGGGCGTAGTTTGCCGCCAGTTTCGCACGACACGCCACTCCTATGAGGGCATTGCCAACTTCTCCGGCAGAACCTGCCTTGTCGGGCTGGGCGAATGGCAATTGCTGAGTTTCCAGCAAGCCGGCTGATCGAAGCCCCTCACATTTTCCACAGGCAATGCGACTGGGCTTTGTGACCCGGACAATACGCATCGCATGCCATATCAATCCCCAGCATCCATTGTTAGCAATCGGCTAACCATTCCGCGAAATGCCCTTTGCCGGCCCCCATCCGCCGTAACGCCTGATTAGCAACTTTTCCCGCAGGATCATCCCATACGCGCATCGACCTTGCTTCCCCCCAGGACGCAAGCCGGCGAAGCGAGATCGATGGATTCATTTGTTTGGGGTGCTCCCACGGGGCCGGGCATACTCAAGAAACGGCGGCGGGAAAGATGCGTGATCCTTACAAGGTGCTGGGCGTAAAGCGGGATGCCGGAGCGGACGAAATCAAATCCGCGTGGCGCAGTCTCGCCAAAACGGCCCACCCCGATCACAATATGAGCGATCCGACCGCCACCGAGCGCTTTGCCGAGATCGGCCGGGCATATGAGACGCTGAAAGATCCGCAGAAGCGTAGCCGCTACGATCAGATTGCCCGTATGGCCGAAGCGAAGGGCCAAAGCACGGAACAGACGATCATACAGCAGCGTCAGGCAGCGCGTGAAATGGCCGCACGGGCCAAGGCAGCGCGCGCCAATGCGGAAAAAGTCATGGAGGAACTCGCCCGGGCGACCGCGCGCAAGGCAGCGGCATCCGCCGCCGCGAGCCAGCAGACGGCTTCGAACGAGTCGCCCGAGGATATGGTGGAGCGCATTTTCGGCGCCAAGGCCAGCCGCAGCACGCAGCAGGAGCAGGCCGCCGCCGAGACCGTTGCGCAGCAGGCCAGCAAGCCGCAGGAAACAAACGCCGCCGCCGCGGAAGATATGCAAGCGGAAGAGGAATTGCTGGCAACCGGCACCGGCTCTGGCGGCTCCCGTTCCGCTTTCGGCATTCTGAGCTCGCTTGTGCGCCGCATCACCGGCAGCAGCGTCCAGGACAAGCCGCCGGAAAAGACGCCCGAGGTGGCTGCGGAGGCGACCGTGACCCTCGACGACATGCTGACGGCCCGCTGGATCACCGTCCCTTTGTCCGACGGTCGCGAGACGCGCTTCCAGGCAACGACGGATATCGGCAATGGCCAGGTACTCCATCTGAAGGGTCAGGGATTGAAACTGCCGGGAATGCTGCGCGGCGATGTCGCCGTCACCATCCATCTTTCCACCGATGCCCGCTTCACGCCCGACGGCCACAATATCCGCACCACGCTGCCCGTAACGATAGAGAACGCCGTTCTCGGTTGCGAGACGACGGTCGAAGGGCTGAACGGTCCGCTCAAGCTTACGGTTCCAGCCTGGTCCGGTTCGGATCAGATCGTTCGCATTCCGGGAGAAGGATTGCCCGACGGCAACGGCGGCAAGGGCGATCTCATCGTCGAATTGCGGCTGATGCTGTGGGAGAAACCGGACGACAAGATCACGGACCTGATGCGCAGCATGCGCGAAGGACTTTTCCTGTGAAATTTTGGTGACAACAGCACCCTTTGTTACGATCCCTAACAGTTGATGATCTTTACGATGCTTGAACAGGGGAACGGCCTATGCCATAGGCAGGGTCATTCGAAAGTTCAAGGGAGCAGAATATGGCTCAATCCACTGGCCTCATGGCAGGCAAGCGCGGCGTCATCCTCGGCGTAGCAAACAACCGTTCGATAGCGTGGGGTATTGCCAAGGCCTGTTCGGATGCCGGAGCCGAGATCGCATTGACATGGCAGGGCGACGCCCTGAAGAAGCGTGTCGAGCCGCTCGCTCAGGAACTCGGTGCCTTCATGGCCGGCCATTGCGACGTCACCGAACCGGCGACGATCGACGCCGTCATCGAGACGCTTGAAGCGAAGTGGGGCAAGATCGACTTCGTCGTGCATGCCATCGCTTTCTCCGACAAGGACGAGCTGACCGGCCGCTACCTCGACACCAGCCGCGACAACTTCACGAAGACGATGGACATCTCCGTCTATTCGTTCACCGCAGTTGCACAGCGCGCCGAGCGAATCATGAATGACGGCGGCTCGATGATCACCCTCACCTATTACGGTGCGGAGAAGGTCATGCCGCACTACAACGTCATGGGTGTTGCAAAGGCTGCTCTCGAAGCGAGCGTGCGTTACCTCGCCGTCGATCTCGGCAACCGCGGCATCCGCGTGAATGCGATTTCGGCAGGTCCAATCAAGACGCTCGCAGCCTCCGGCATCGGCGATTTCCGCTACATTCTGAAGTGGAACGAATACAACGCCCCGCTGAAGCGGACGGTGACGATCGACGAGGTCGGTAACTCGGCCCTCTATCTGCTGTCCGATCTCTCGACGGCTGTCACAGGCGAAATCCACCATGTCGATTCCGGCTACCACACGGTCGGCATGAAGGCTGTGGACGCGCCCGACATTTCCGTCGCGAAGGACTGATCAACAGGAATCTGACCGTGTCGCCAATCCTTTATGTGATACGTCACGGTCAGACCGACTGGAATGCCGAGCGCCGACTGCAAGGGCAGAAGGATATCGACCTCAATGCCATCGGCCGCGAACAGGCCCGTCAGAATGGCGTCGACCTCGGCGAAATTCTGACATTCGAAAACCGGCCGTTCGATTTCGTCGCAAGTCCCTTGCGGCGCACGCGCGAGACGATGGAAATCGTCCGAACCGCCATGGGCATGCCCCCTAAAGACTATCGCACCGACGACAGGCTGGTCGAAGTATCCTTCGGCGCTTGGGAAGGCTTTACCCTCAAGGAACTGAAGGCAACGGAACCCGAGAGGCTGGCGGAGCGCAAGGCCCATAAATGGGATTTCATTCCGCCAGGCGACGATGCGGAAAGTTATGAAATCCTCTCCTGGCGGGTCGGCTCCTGGCTGGCATCCGTGACCGAACCGACCGTCTGCGTTACGCATGGCGGCGTCATCCGCACGCTCTTCCGTCTGATCGGCGATGTCGAAAAGGAAGAAGCGGCCGAAATCCCGATCCATCAGGACCAGATTCTGAAAGTCGATCCGGAAATGAAGATTATCGGCTGGATTTAGGGCTATTCCGGTAAAGTCGGCGGTATTTTCCGCCCGGAATTGCGTGAGCTGCACTTCGGCATAGTGCAAAGGCGCTCGTGAGCCGCCAGCTATCTGGCGGCAGCAATATTTACTGGACGATATCGAGATCGTTGACGACGCGCTTCCCGTCTACTTCCGTGTAGAAGACAACGACCTTGACGCCTGCCTTCAGACCGTTGAAGTCGAAATCCTCGGGCACCTGATAGTTCTTGCCGTCATCCAGCGTGATGCTGAAATTCTGCGTGTCGACCTTCTTGATCGTGGACTCGACATCGGCGCTTTCGGCAAAAGCTGCGACGGGAGCAAGCAGGCTTGCCGTGGCCAAAAGCGTCGCTACGAAAAAGCGCATGGTCGTTACCCTTCAGGTCAATTTGCTTGTGATTTCTTATGCGGCGCAGATAACACTTCGAATATGGCGGAAGTTGCCCTCAATAGTGGCTTCGCCCGCCCAATTGGTGAATGTAGTGTCACAATCCACAATCTGGATTAATCTTTGTTTACCATGCCGATGGCGAAGGCAAGACAGTGGCGGACGCCGTTTCCCGGATGATGGAAAGAAAGCTTTCGTCTTGCCGGCTTTTGGCCCTGCCGGACGCTCGAGACCAAACCGGCCACGATCATTCGGCACAGGACGCAAATAGGCAGAGTATGATGCCGCCTGAAAACCGCTTACACTTTTCGGCATCATGCTCTATGAGTGTGCCGCAATTGCAAGAGAGAAGACGCGGTCTGTTCGTCAGGCCGCACCAATCCGGTCGTTTTCCATGTCGCACAATACTTTCGGTCACCTTTTCCGCGTCACCACCTGGGGCGAAAGCCACGGGCCGGCACTCGGCTGCGTCGTCGATGGCTGCCCTCCCGGGCTGCGCTTCAAACTTGAGGAGCTTCAGGCCTGGCTCGACAAGCGCAAGCCGGGCCAGTCGCGCTTCGTCACGCAGCGGCGCGAGGACGATCTCGTCAAAGTATTGTCGGGCGTAATGATCGACGAGGACGGCGAGACGATGATCTCGACGGGCACGCCGATCTCGATGCTGATCGAGAACACCGACCAGCGCTCGAAGGATTACGGCGAGATCGCCCGACGTTACCGCCCCGGTCACGCCGATTATACCTATGACGTCAAATACGGCATTCGCGACTATCGCGGCGGCGGACGTTCGTCGGCGCGCGAGACGGCGGCGCGTGTCGCTGCCGGCGGCATCGCCCGCCTCGTCGTGCCCGGCGTGACCATCCGCGGTGCGCTGGTGCAGATCGGCAAACACAAGATCAACCGCGCCAACTGGGATTGGGCGCAGGTGGATCAGAACCCGTTCTTCGCTCCGGATCCCGAAATCGTGCCTGTTTGGGAAGAATATCTCGACGGTATCCGCAAGGCCGGCTCCTCGATCGGCGCCGTGGTCGAAGTCGTGGCTGAAGGCGTGCCTGAGGGGCTCGGCGCACCGATTTACGGCAAGCTCGATCAGGATATCGCCTCGCTTTTGATGTCGATCAATGCGGTCAAGGGTGTCGAGATCGGCGAAGGTTTCGCATCGGCCGAGCTGACCGGCGAGGAGAATGCCGACGAGATGCGCATGGGCAATGACGGCAAGCGCATTTTCCTGTCCAACCATGCCGGCGGCATTCTGGGCGGTATTTCCACCGGCGAGCCTGTCGTCGCCCGCTTCGCCATCAAGCCGACCTCCTCGATCCTGACGGAACGCCAGTCGATCGATGCGGACGGCAACAATGTCGACCTGCGCACCAAGGGCCGCCATGATCCATGCGTCGGCATTCGCGCCGTACCGATCGGCGAAGCAATGGTTGCTTGTGCCATTGCCGATCATTATTTGAGAGATCGCGGCCAGACGGGCCGGCAGAGATAGGGATTTCTTGATGCCTTACGACCAGAAGCGTGTTGTCGATGCCATCCGGGCTTTCGAGGCCGGCGAAATCGTCGTTGTCATGGACGACAACGATCGTGAAAACGAGGGTGACCTGATCGTCGCTGCGGTTCACTGCACGCCCGAGAAAATGGCTTTCATCGTTCGCCATACATCCGGCATCGTCTGCACGCCGATGCCGCGAGAGGAAGCCAAGCGGCTGAATCTCAACGCCATGGTGGCGGAAAATGATTCCGCGCATACCACCGCCTTCACCGTTTCCGTCGACTTCAAGCACGGCACGACAACGGGCATTTCCGCCGACGACCGGACGCTGACGGTGCGCAACCTCGCCAACCCGAATGTCGGCCCCGCCGACTTCGTCCGCCCCGGCCATATCTTCCCACTGGTTTCACGCGAAGGCGGCGTGCTGATGCGCTCGGGCCATACCGAAGCCGCAGTCGATCTCTGCAAGCTTGCCGGCTTGCCGCCGATCGGCGTCATCAGCGAACTCGTCAATGATGACGGCACGGTGATGCGCGGCCCGCAAGTGGCCGGTTTTGCCGAGCAGCATGGGCTGAAGATGGTCTCTGTCGCCGACCTCATCGCCTATCGCCAGCGCAAGGAGACGCTGATCGAACTCGGCGCCAGCTTCGATATCGACACGCCGTTCGGCAAGGCGCGTGCCCATACCTACTCTCTGCCGTGGGATCCGATGCAGCACCTCGCCGTTGTTTTCGGCGATATCCGCGACGGCATCGACATTCCGGTGCGTCTGCATCCGGAAATCGTCGCCGAGGATATTTTCGGCAAGCGCCGGCCTGTCGATTTCTACATGAAGAAGATCGCTGAAGAGGGGCGCGGCATCATCGTCTATCTCCGCGAGGGTTCCGTCGGCGTCGGTCATTTCGACAACGGCCGCAAGACGCGTCAGGCAGAGCGGGAAAGCCACGCCGAAGCGCAGGCACGCGATAATGAATGGCTTGAAATCGGCCTGGGCGCACAGATCCTGAAGGATCTCGGCGTCAGCTCGATCAAGCTGCTCACCAGCCGCGAGCGGCACTATGTCGGCCTGGAAGGTTTCGGCATCAAGATTGCAAAGACGGAAATCTGCTGAGAGGTTGGTCTCTCCCGCAAATGGGAGAGACAACACGATCGTTCCCGGTACAGCGTGTACGAGGTCGATAGCCGTTGAAGCTGGCCTATTACGATGAAGGGGTGGAATTGACGATTGCCGGACTGCCGCCGATCTGGTTGCACGGCGGCATTGTGATCGTTGCGTTCTTCATCACCTTTCCGCTGTGGAGCAGGCTTAGCGCAACGGGACTTACTGCCGCCGGCTTCGTTGTCGTCGGCCTCATCCTCTCCGTTTTGACCCATGAGCTCGGCCACACGCTTACGGCGCGCCATTTCGGTTTTACTCCGACTTTGATCCGCCTGCACGCAGGCGGTGGCGAAACTGTTTGGGAAGCAGAGGAGAGCACGCGTGCCGAGCGGCGCCTGATTACGATTGCGGGCCCCGCCGTCAATCTCGCGCTCGGCCTCATACTTTTGTTCGCCTATCATGCCATCGTCCAGCACTCCGCAGGCCTCGTCACGCCGAACCCAGACGCGCCTTGGTTTCGTCCCCCTCCCACTGCCGTTCCGCCGCTATTCACAGCCTTGCTTTGGCTCGGCGCGCTAAATCTGGTTTTATGTGGCGTCAATCTCCTGCCTGCATTTCCGCTTGATGGCGGAAACCTGCTCTATGAGGAACTTGAAGCGCGATGCGGCGCTGACCGAGCGCTGTTCTGGACGGGTTTGTTCGGAGCAGCTTTCGCCATCGCGGCAAAGATCATCTTCATAGTCGGGATTCTGACCGGGCTTGTGATATGGTCGCCGCCCTATCTGAAACCGAACTTGCAGGCACTGCGCGCATCGCGCCAACATCGACCGACAACGTGAGCAAAAGCTGACCAGCCGCAAGCGGAGCCTATGCCGGCCCCAGAGCCTTCGGTATCAAAATCAATCGGAACCGGTGCTTTGCGATCGGGACAGGAACTCGCGGTCCAGCAGGCCCATCATGATGTCGTCGTGCCAGTTGCCGTTGACATGGGCGGTTTCCCTCTCCCTTCCTTCAACGACGAAGCCGCATTTCTCGTAGGCGCGAATGGCGCGCTTGTTATAGGCGAGCACGCGTATTCCGACGCGATGCAGCTTCATCTCCGCGAAGGCATGGCGCAGGAGAAGGGTGATCGCTTCGGTGCCGAACCCCTTGCCAAGCAAGGCTGGATTGTTGATGCCGATCGCCATCATTGCGCGTCTGTCCTGCGAATTGACGTTGTCCAATCTGATTTCGCCGGCGAAGGCACCGTTGATCTCGATGACCCAGGCATGCGGGTGATCGCTAAGCCTTTGCAGCCATCGCATCGCACCTTCACGGGTGATAGGCTTTATGTTGTCCTTGTCGACGCCGTACATCTCCGCGATCTCGGCATGATTGCCCAGAGCGAAACGCATGTCGGCGTCATCTGCGCATGGTGGACGAAGCCTGACATTGCTGCCTTCCAGAACTGGCGATGGCAATGAACCCTCCCCTTTCGACAGATGCCTTTGGCTACCCCTCCCCTGCAGGAGAGGTGGTCAGCCCCGCCAACCTTCGAGAAACACGACCTTCTCGACGCCGGTGAAGCGGGCGACGCGCTCCAGCTCGGCCTTCAGCTTTTCCAGGCGACCAGCGGAAGCCTTGACACCCGGCTCCAGCCATAAGCGCTTGACGTCGAGCGCGCTCGCCTTGCGGTCGGCCTTCATGTCGATCCGTCCGATCAGCCGGTCCCCCTCGAGCAGCGGGAAGACATAATAGCCATATTCGCGCTTCGGTTCAGGCACGAAAATCTCGATGCGATAGAAGAAGCCGAACAGGCGTTCGGTGCGGTTGCGATCCCGCAGCGTCGGATCGAAGGGACTTAGGACGCGGATGCGCGCCGGCGCTTCCGGGTGCTGATCGAGTGTTTCGTGGAAATCTTGAAAAGCATAGGATGCGCGCGGCTTGCCGCCGCCGACGGGCTCGATCAGCACATCGGTCAGCTCATCGCGATGCGTCTCCACCCAGGTCTTGGCCTCGAGCGGCGTCACGAGATCCCAAAAGGCTGATATTTCGCCCGAAGTGGCAAACCCAAGCCGCTGCAGCGCGCTGCGGCAGGCCCAATCGACGAATTCCTCATGCTCCACTTCCGGCTCGTGGAAATGGCTTGGAAGAACCCGTTCGACCAGATCGTAGACCTTCTGGAAATTGGTGCGACCGGCGATCGCGAACTTGCCGGTGCGCCAGAAATATTCGAGTGCTGTCTTGTTCGGATGCCAATTCCACCAGCCGCCGGAGACATGATCCTCCGCTTTGACCTCGCGGGCGGTGATGGCTCCGTGCTTCAGTACGCGCTCGTAGGTTTCGTCGAAGACGGCTTCGAACCCCTCCCCACGCCATTTGCGCCAGCGCTCGATGATCGCAGCATCCTCGCGGCGGAAGCGATGCTTCCAGTAGACGTAAAAGGCGCTCGGCAGGATGGAGGCATCATGCGTCCAGTTCTCGAAAAGCGCGCCGTCCTTTTCCAAGAGCTCGGTCAGATGCTCGCGCCGATAGGTCTGGTTGCGTGAAAACAGGATCTGATGATGGGCTCGCTCGACGGTGCCAATACTATCCACCTGCACGAAACCGATGTCCTGGATGAGCTGCAACAGCCCCGCCTTGGTCAAGGCACGGTTCGGCGGATTGGCGAGCCCCTGCTTGGCAAGGAACACGCGGCGGGCGTCACGATTCGAAAGCAGATTCGTCATGAGGGATCATAGGCATAAATTCCCATGCTTTCAAAGAGGCGTTGATTTGATAAATCGACGCAATGCGCTACAGCCTTTTGTCGTTCCGCAATTCCAGCCGGAAAACCGCTTCGCACTTTTCCTGGAATTGCTCTATAGCTCCGCGATCACACTATTGAGCAGGGAAGCCGCTTGGACATCCGCTTCGAAAATGCCGGCGTCGACTATGGCATTCGTACCGCGCTGGTTCCGCTGAGCCTGACGCTTCAAGAGCACCGCATCGGCGTGATCGGCCTCAACGGTTCCGGCAAGACGACGTTCGCGCGGCTCATCAACGGGCTCGTCAAGCCAACGACCGGGCGTATCGTTGTCGATGGGCTCGACACGGTTAGCGATGCCGGCGCCGTGCTTGGAAAGGTCGGCTATATCTTCCAGTCACCACAGAACCAGATCATCCTGCCGATCGTGCGCGACGATATTGCCTACGGGCTGAAGGCGCGCGGATACGACAAATCACGGATCGAGGCGGCGGTAGACGGCATTCTCGACCGCTTCGGCGTTCGCCATCTGGCGGCGCGTCGCGCGCATGAGCTTTCAGGCGGCGAGCTGCAGATGGCAGCCCTCTGCTCCGTGCTGGTCACCGGCCCCGACATTCTCATTCTGGACGAGCCGACGAACCAGCTCGATCTCCGCAACCGGGCGCTCGTGCAGAAAACCATGGCAACGCTGCCGGAAAATGTCATCGTCATCAGCCACGATCTGCCGCTGCTGGAGGATTTCGAGCGGGTGCTGGTGTTCGATCAAGGCCGGTTGGTCGTCGATGCTCCGGCGGCGGCGGCGATCGCCCGGTACAAGGAGATGGCTGCCTGATGCAGACGCTGCATGTCGACGTCGACACATGGCTGCACCGGCTGACGCCGCGCGTGAAGCTCCTGGCGTTGGCCGCTCTTGGCGTCGTGCTCTTCCTGACGCAGTCCGTCCCGTTGCTTGCCTGCGCAAATCTGGTCGGCGCCGGTCTCTATTTTCGCGCCGGTCTGTCGATCAGGGACGCGCTGCGGCGACTGCGACCGATCCTGATCTCGATTGCCGTGCTGGCGGTCTTTGCCGCATTGGTCGGTCCGCTCCACGCTGCAATCGTCACGGCACTGAGGCTGACCGCGCTTGCGCTCTTTGCGGCCACGGTGACAGCAACCACATCGACAGCGGCTTTTATTGACGAAATCACCGCCCTTGCCATGCCGGTCGAGAAGGTGAGCCCGCTCAAAGCCGCCGATATCGGGCTTGCGATCGGCCTCGTCATTCGTTTCGTGCCTGAAATTCTCGATCGCTATCAGGCGATCCGCGAGGCGCATCAGGCGCGCGGAATCAAGGTGAGGCTGGTCACGACCCTCGCGCCGCTAATCATTCTGACGTTGCGCGATGCGGACAATATCGCCGCTGCGATTGACGCGCGTGGCATTCGGCGGCAATGAACACAGATCTGTTTCGCAAGGAGCTGCCATGAACACCCGCGACCTCGTCCTTTCGGCGCTGTTTGCCGCCATCATCGTGGCGCTCGGCCTGTTACCGCCGATCCCGATCGGCATCATTCCCGTGCCGATCACCGCGCAATCGCTGGGCGTCATGCTTGCCGGTGTTGTGCTTGGCGCCAAGCGTGGCACGATCGCCGTGTTGCTGGTTGTCGTTCTCGTCACGATCGGCCTGCCGGTCTTATCGGGCGGCCGCGGCGGCCTTGCCGTGTTCGCTGGCCCCACTGCCGGCTTTTTCGTCGGCTGGATTTTCGCGGCATTCGTTACCGGCTATCTCTCCGAGCGGCTGGTGAAGCCTGAGCAGAGCAATCTCGCACAAGGCGTCGGCTTCTTCATCGCCGCCGCCATCGGTGGCGTGGTGGTGCTCTATGCCTTCGGCATCGCCTGGCTCGCCATCAATATCGGCTTCGGCAAGGCATTTTTCGGATCGCTGGGTTTCGTGCCCGGCGACGTCGTCAAGGCAGCCGTGGCCGCGCTCGTCGGACGCGCTGTAATGGCCGGTTATCCGCTGCTACCGCAGCGAAGCTAAGCCCGGCTCAAGCCAGATATTTGTAGAGCCAATCGCGCGTGTCTTCCGGCAGCGAGACGGGTTCATGCTCCTCGCCGCGAACCGCGAGCCACAGGATTTCCACCTCGGCCGCCAGTTCGTTGCCGGTTTCGACGGCAACGACAAAGCCGATCGATTTTCCACCGATCTTGTTGACGCTGACCGAGAAACGCGCAAGGTCGTCGTAGCGAAGCGCTCTGTGCAGCGAACAGGACGCCTTTCTGGCGACATAGATTGGCTCGTCATCGACGAGAGGCCGCGTCCGCCAGAAATTCGAAAGCGCTGTCTCCGCCTGCGAGATGTAGGAGGCGATGAACATATGGCCGTGCCTGTCGACATCGCGCGGCGGCACCCTAAACTCGATGACATCGGATCGTTCTATGCTCATCATCACGCAACAACCCTGGCCGACGCCATACTGACCTTAGAGCATGATGCCGAAAAGTGCGCGCGGTTTTCGGGCGACATCATGCTCTACTTCTTTGATTTTAGAGCGGATTCAGATTTTAGGTCGAGCAGACCTAAAATCATCCGGCTCTAACGAAAGCTTAACACCGCGCCTCGATAAGTAAACGGGCGCCCTGCCAAAGTGGTTAAGATGGATTGTTGACATCGTAGTGACATTGTCCATGTCCTGTAATAGGCGTCACACCTCTTTTATAGATTGGCCCCATGAGCACACGTCTTTACGAACATCCGATTTTTCTTGAACATATTGTTCCACCCGGCCACCCGGAGCGTCCTGACCGGCTGCGGTCGCTGAACATTGCACTTGAGCATCCGAATTTCGAGCGGCTGGACCGGCGCAAGGCGCCGCCTGCTCCTGAGGAAGCGATCCTGCTTGCGCATCCCGAAGAGCATCTGGAATTCGTTCTGCGCTCGATGCCGGACAAAGGCGACGACGGCGAGATCAACCAGATCGAGGCTGACACCTACGCAAGCCCGAAGACGCTGCAGGCGATCATGCACGGTGTCGGCGGTGCCATGGCGGCGGTCGACGACGTGTTTACGGGCGCTGCGGACAATGTCTTCGTGGCGGCCCGGCCGCCGGGCCACCACGCCGAAAAGTCCAAGGCCATGGGCTTCTGCTTCTTCAACAATGCGGCGATTGCCGCGCGCCACGCACAAAAGGCCCACGGCGCCGAACGCGTCGCCATCGTCGACTGGGATGTCCACCACGGCAACGGCACACAGGACATTTTCTGGGACGATCCGTCCGTGCTCTTCTGTTCGACCCACCAGATGCCGCTCTACCCGGGCACAGGCAAGAAAGATGATCGTGGCACGCACAACACCATCGTCAACGCACCGCTTTCGCCGAACACCGGCGGCGACCATTTTCGCGAAGCTTTCAAATCGCGCGTTCTGCCGGCCCTTCACGACTTCCGCCCCGATATTATTATCATCTCTGCTGGATTCGACGCCCATCATCGCGATCCGCTTGGCCAATTGAACCTGACCGGCGAAGATTTCGACTGGGCCACGGGACGGCTGCTCGAAGTCGCAGACCGTAGCGCCAACAACCGGGTCGTCAGCCTGCTAGAAGGCGGCTATGATCTGGAAGGCCTCGCCGAGTCGGCGGGGATGCATATTCTACGCATGATGAAGGGTTGACGATGAGCGAGAACGCCAAGGTAGATGTTTCAGGCTATTCCTTCGAGAAGGCCGTGGCGGAGCTCGAGAGCATCGTCGCGCGGCTGGAACGCGGCGATGTGGCACTGGACGAGTCCATCTCCATCTACGAGCGCGGCGAAGCGCTGAAGAAGCATTGCGAGGCTCTGCTCTCGGCTGCCGAGAACCGCATCGAAAAGATCAGGCTCGACCGCGCCGGAAAGCCACAGGGCACGGAACCGCTGGACGGGCAGTAGGACGAGCGGGAAAATTTGAGTTTGCCTGACATTCCCGGTAGGTTGAGCATCAACCGAAAGGAGACCCGATATGTCTTTCTTCCCAGGCAACGATCCTCAGGCAGGTGATGCCTTCGCCTGCGACGCGATCGAAAATCTCATCATTCCGCGCACCAGCGACCTTGGCGGATTTTCCGTACGGCGCGCGCTTCCGAGCAGCCGGCGGCGGCTGGTGGGGCCGTTCATCTTCTTCGATCGCATGGGCCCGGCCATACTGCGACCCGGCGAAGCGCTTGACGTGCGCCCGCATCCGCATATCGGCCTTTCCACCGTCACCTACCTCTTCGACGGCGAGATCCGCCATCTCGACAGCCTCGGCACCGCCAAGGTGATCCGCCCGGGCGACGTCAACCTGATGACGGCCGGACGCGGCATCGTGCATTCGGAGCGCACGCCGGAGAACCTGCGCGACCATCCCTTTGCCATGTCCGGCCTGCAGACTTGGCTGGCTTTGCCCGACGACAAGGAAGAGATCGATCCCGCCTTCGCCCACACGGAAAAGGAGGATCTGCCTGATATCTCCGACGCTGGCGTCACCGGACGTGTGGTCATCGGCAACTTCGAGGGCCTCAAGTCACCGGTAAAGTCCTTTTCCGATACGCTCTATGTCGATCTTCAGCTTCAGGCGGGTGCGACGTTTCCGTTCGGTGCAGCACATGAGGAACGTGCGGTCTATATTCTCTCCGGCTCGCTGGTCGTCGCCGGCGACCGGTTCGCACAGGATCAGCTCCTCGTTTTCCGCCCCGGCGACGCCATAACCCTGGAAGCCGCAGAAAAAGGCTGTCACCTCATGCTTTTTGGTGGTGCGGCGCTCAATTCGAAGCGCTATATCTGGTGGAATTTCGTGTCATCTTCCAAGGAGCGGATCGAAAAAGCCAAGGAAGAATGGCGCACAGGCCGCTTCGACATCGTGCCAGGCGACGAAGAAGAATTCATTCCCCTGCCGGAAGGCTGACGGGTTCATGACAGTCCCACATGTTTCTTGTTCGGGATCACCTTGAATTCGGCGCCTTTTGTCGCAATCTGTTTTGACGTAAAGGCGGACCGCCGCCCAAGAATAGCAAGAAAGAGGCTTCCGCCTTGACACAAATGCCACAGACGCCCCTGCTCGATCAGGTCCAGTATCCTTCCGATCTGCGGAAGCTGGAAGATCGGAATCTGCCGCAGCTCGCCCGCGAAGTCCGCGACGAGATGATCGATGCGGTGTCTCGCACGGGCGGGCATCTCGGCGCCGGCCTCGGCGTCGTCGAACTCACCATCGCCATTCACAGCGTCTTCAACACACCGGATGATCGGCTGATCTTCGATGTCGGGCATCAATGTTATCCGCACAAGATCCTCACAGGGCGTCGCGACCGCATCCGCACGCTGCGTCAGGAAGATGGCCTTTCCGGCTTCACGCGCCGGGCCGAAAGCGAATACGACCCTTTCGGCGCCGCACATTCGTCGACCTCCATTTCCGCCGGTCTCGGCATGGCGGTTGCCGCCGAGCTCGATAAGACCGACCGCCGCGTGATCGCCGTTATTGGCGATGGCGCCATGTCGGCCGGCATGGCCTATGAAGCCCTGAACAATGCCGGCGCTCTCGATGCGCGACTGATCGTCATCCTCAACGACAACGACATGTCCATCGCTCCGCCGACGGGCGCGATGAGCGCCTATCTGGCGCGCCTCGCTTCCGGCCGCACCTATATGGGCTTCCGGGATTTTGGAAAGAAACTGACGGCCTATCTCGGCAAGAAGGTTGACCGTGCCATCACGCGGGCTGTCGAGCACGCACGGGGCTATGTGACCGGCGGGACGATGTTCGAGGAGATGGGCTTCTACCATATCGGCCCGATCGACGGTCATTCCTTCGAGCATCTCTTGCCCGTGCTGCGCAATGTCCGCGACAATGCTCAGGGACCAGTACTGATCCATGTCGTCACGCAGAAGGGCAAGGGCTATCCGCCCGCTGAAGCCGCCGCCGACAAATATCATGGCGTCAACAAATTCGACGTCATCACCGGCACGCAGGCCAAGGCGAAGCCAAACGCACCGAGCTACACCAGCGTCTTTGCCGACGCCCTGGTGCAGGAAGCAACGCTCGACGACAAGATCGTCGGCATTACCGCCGCCATGCCGAACGGCACCGGTCTCGACAAACTGCAGGAGTTCTTCCCCAAGCGCTGTTTCGACGTCGGCATTGCCGAGCAGCATGCCGTCACCTTTGCAGCCGGCCTTGCCGCGGAAGGCTATAAGCCTTTTGCCGCCCTCTATTCCACCTTCCTGCAGCGCGCTTACGACCAGGTGGTGCATGACGTAGCCATCCAAGGACTGCCGGTACGCTTCCCGATCGACCGCGCCGGTTTCGTCGGCGCCGACGGACCGACGCATGCGGGTTCCTTCGATACTGCCTTCCTTGCCACCCTGCCCGGTTTCGTCGTCATGGCCGCCGCCGACGAGGCGGAACTGAAGCACATGGTCCGCACCGCCGCCGCCTACGATCTCGGCCCGATCTCCTTCCGCTATCCGCGTGGCGAAGGTGTCGGTATCGAGCTTCCGGAACGCGGACAGATTCTGGAAATCGGTAAGGGACGGGTCGTCAAGCAGGGTTCCAAGGTCGCGCTGCTATCCTTCGGTACGCGCCTGGCCGACAGCCTCGCAGCCGCTGAGGATCTCGATGCGGCCGGTCTGTCGACGACGGTCGCCGATGCCCGCTTCGCCAAGCCGCTCGATCACGATCTCATCCGCCAGCTGGCCGCTCACCACGAAATGCTGATCACCATCGAGGAAGGTTCGGTCGGCGGCTTCGGCAGCCAGGTCATGCAGTTCCTCGCCAGCGAAGGCCTGCTCGACAACGGATTGAAGATCCGCACGCTCGTCATGCCCGATATCTGGATGGAGCAGGCAAAGCCGGAGGTCATGAACGCCAAGGCCGGCATAGACCGGGCCGGCATCGTGCAGACCGTGTTCAACGCGCTTGGTCGTGGCCGGATCGTGGAAGCGGCGGGATAATTTGCCGGGCCGGCAATTTCACCGCGTCCGGGCTTCTCTCCAGAACGTTTCCGCTTTTCTTCGAAACGCGAAGACGCTGTAAAGCGCGTCGCGATCTTTCAGATTCGCTTCACGCGCTTTAGCTTTTTGATTTCGCGCATGTCGTAGTCGCAAAACCGCTGCACACTTTTGCGCGACATGCTCTAGCTTATTGTTTTCTTGCGCATTCCGAACGGAAAACCGCTGCGCACTTTTCCTGAAATTGCTCTAATCGTCAGGAACCAAATATCGCGACGCGATCACGGCCGGCGGCTTTCGCCTGATAGAGGGCGGCATCGACATTCCGCAGCAACAGCGTGCGCGTAGCGCCATCCTGCGGCGCGATGGCTGCGCCAATGCTCAGCCGAGCCAAGATGGACACGCCGTCCACCGTGAAAGGTGCCCGGAACGCCATGAGCAGCCGTTCGGACAGGGAAATAAGCGCGCTCCCCTCGGGCAGGTCGGGAACGAAAACTGCGAACTCGTCACCGCCCATACGCACGACGATATCCTCGGCTCGAATGACGGAGCGGATACGCGACGACGCCTCGCACAACACCTCGTCGCCGACATTGTGGCCAAAACGATCGTTGATTGCCTTGAAGCCATCCATGTCCAGATAGAGAACGCCGAAGCGTCTGCCGGCGGAGATCGCAGCGCTCAACGCTCCATCAACAATGCCTTCCAGCGCCGAGCGGTTGTAGAAGCCGGTCAATGGATCTGTCATGGCGGCGGTGCGCAAGCCGTTTTCGGCAATACCCATCAGCAGGTTGTTCTTCTGGAGACGCAGCAGTGCACTTGCGATCTGCGCAAACTGCATGAGGCTGCGCTCCTCGCCTTCGGAGAAGCGCCTTGCCTTCTGATCCAGGATGCAGAAAGCGCCCACAGGTAAGCCGCTCTCCAATCTGACCGGCGCGCCTGCGTAGAAGCGGAAGCAGGGATCGTCGAGAACGAAGGGAGCGGTTTTCAACTCCGGGTCTTCAACCAGATCAGGAATGACCAGCAACCCGTCGTCGAACACCACACGGGTACAGATCGACATGTCGCGCGAGCACTCGGCGATCTTCAGACCCGCCTGCCCCGCGATACGCTGCCAGTCTTCGTCGATGATGTTGATCGCCGCATAGGGGGTTTCGAATACGCCTCTCGCCAGCTCGGCAAGAGTCGCAAGCTCCGGCGTCGGACTGCTGTGAATCCCATTCAGGGAGCGTACGGCCAAAAGTCTTTGTGTTTCGTTGGCCGGAACTCGGACGAGCTGTCCCATTCGACTCTCCCTAGGCGGTCAGTATGCGCTTATAGAAATGGCGGTTCGCTACTGGGAGCAACCCTGCCGCCGATCAAATATTTAATAAATCTTGACCAAAGAATGGTCCGCCAGCTTGCGAAAATGAACTTGCCTGCCGAATACCCTGCCTTTCAAGGAAAGAAGCACCCTCGTCAGAGATAGGGCTGCCCCAAGATAAGACAGGTGCAGCATGAGAGATTTTCGCACAGCCTGTGCAAAACCGAACCCGCTCGCCGCGAGGCAGCGAATCGGCGAGGCTCACGGCAAGCGGCAGCCTTACCCCGCGCGAATGATTTACCGACGCTCCGAGGCGCTTTCGCCTCACTTGGAAGCCCACTAATTGACGGGCGTCGCAGCGAGAATCAAAATATCGAGATCGTGCTCGGGATAAAAATCCTGCGCCGTCATCTGGAAGGTTGTCGGGCCGATTTTCTTCACGTCCTTGCCGCAGAAGCTGATGTAATTTTCCGGGCTGCCCTTATCGACGGTCAGTTCGAAATGTTTGATGGGGCCTGACCAATTGGCGCCCGTCGTCAGCACATATGAGATCCAGCTTTCGGTGTAGGTGCGGCCACCCTTGTCGGCTGCGGCTGCGAGCTTGGTCGCGGTCTTCAGAAACGCCTCGTCAATGCAATATTTGCCGCGATAGGTCTGCAGCTGCCGGGTTTGATAATCTTCATCGCCGGCGAAGGTGATGGCGACGGTGCCGCCGACGCTTGGCTTGTAGCGGTGCTGGACGGCGATCTTGGCCTTGGCGGGAAATTTGGTGCGCCACCAATAGGTGGTGTGCAGCGTCCACATCGGTGTCGGATGATGCTTCATGCCCTGGCCGTCATTGTCGTATTCGTCGTCGGTAATCAGACCGCGCGCCGTCCAATCCTCCAACACCTCGACGGGCAGCTTGGCTGCGGCGTCCATCGCCGCCCGGCTGAGCGGCAGCAAGGGCACACCATGCGCCTTCAGCTCATCCGTCATGTCGACCCCGGCGACTGTAACGCGCTGCTGAAGGGTTGGGACGATGACCTTCCCGTCCTGGGTTACGGTGAAGCCAAGGAAATTGTCGGCTTCGACATCGCCGGCATCGACCATGCTGTCGACGTCGCCCTTGATATCCGGCATAGGGAACGCAATGACGCTTTCGACATCCCTGTCCGAGGTATTCTGGAAAACGTAGTCGACGCGCACTTCGGCCGGCGAAATGAAGAGTTTTTCCTGATCCATGCTGATGTCGCCGGTCCGGACGTAGGCCAGGCCGCCTGTCTGCAATTCAGCCATGGTGTCATTCGCCAAGGCTGGCGCAGCAAACATCGCCAATAGCGCCGCATAGCCACTGATTTTCCGCATGATGCTCCCCAGCCGCTGATTTGCTCAATTAAGGCCAGCGGCAATCCGCCGTCAACGCCACGATCAGCACAAAAGGCTTGCAACGCACCGCATTGACCGGCATGGACTGCCTATGTCTGAACCACAACGTCTCGACCAGCTTCTCGTCACCCTTTCGCTCTTCGCCAGCCGCTCCCGCGCGCGCGATGCCATTCAACGCGGCACCGTGACCGTCGACGGCAAGGTGGTGACCAAACCGGGTGCGCTCTTTACCGAAGAAGCTAAGATCGGCATCGACGATCCGGCCCAGGATTATGTCTCCCGCGCGGCACTGAAACTGGTAGCGGCCCTGGATCGTTTCGGCATCGATCCGCAGGGACAAAGCTGTCTCGACGTCGGCGCATCGACCGGCGGCTTCACCGAGGTTCTGCTGCAACGCGGCGCGGCCCATGTCACGTCGATCGATGTCGGCCACGGCCAGATGCACCCGCGCATAGCGGCCGATCCGCGCGTCACCAACATCGAAGGGTTGAACGCCCGCAATCTGACAGCCGAGGATATTGGCCGACCCATTTCGGTCATCGTGTCCGACGTGTCGTTCATCTCGCTGAAGCTGGCGCTTGCGCCGGCACTCGCTCTTGCCGAGCCGGGTGCGCGTGCAGCACTGCTGGTAAAGCCGCAATTCGAGGCGGGCCGGGATGCGATCGGCAAGGGTGGACTGCTGAAGGATCCCTCCTCCGCTCCATCCGTCGCCGCAGAACTCGAGCGCTGGTTCGTCGAGGATATGGGCTGGCAAAGTCTCGGCCTCATCGACTCGCCGATTGCAGGCGGCGACGGCAACCATGAATTTCTTCTCGCAGGGATCAAGCCATGAGCACTGAAAACGTCACCATCCAGAAGCTTGGCGGTCAGGGCGACGGCATCGCGCAGGGCGCCGATGGCCCGATCTATGTACCCTTCACACTGCCGGGCGAAAATGTCGCCATCGCACGGGTGAAAAGCCAGGGCACGTTGATGTCGATCACCACGGCCTCTCCGGATCGGCAGGAGCCGCACTGTCGCCACTTCGGGCCGGATGGCGTCAACGGCACGTGCGGCGGCTGCACCCTGCAGCACTATGCCGATGCGCCCTACCGCGCCTTCAAACGCCAGCTCGTCATCGATGCGCTGCGCTCCAAGGGTCTGGCGCCTGAGGTGGACGATATCGTTGCCGCTCATCCCGGTGAGCGCCGCAGGGTCGTCTTTGCCGCGCGCAAGACCGAAAAGAGCACGCTGATCGGTTTCAATCAGGCCGAAAGCCACCATATCGTCGCAATCGAGGAATGTCCCATCGCGTCAGCGGGGATCATGGCACGGCTCGACGCGATCAGGGCAGTCGCAACCGCGATCGCTGCCAATGCCGAGGCTTTCCGCATCTCCGTGCTGGAAACCCTGTCCGGCCTCGATCTGGCCGTTGACGGTATCAAGTCGCTTTCCGACAAGCAGCGCCGCAGCACGGTTGAAACCGTGCTGGCGCTTCGCGGCATCGCCCGCGTCTCGCTGAACGGCGAAATTCTGGTGGAGCCGGCAAAGCCGATGATCGATTTCGGCGGCGTGCAGGTTGCGCCACCGCCGGGCGCCTTCACGCAGGCGACCAAGCAGGCCGAGGACGCCATGGCCGCGCTGGTGGCCGCTCATGTCGGCAAAGCCAAGCGTATCGCCGATCTCTTCGCCGGCAGCGGCACCTTCTCGCTTCGTCTGGCGCGCATCGGCCGCGTGCATGCGGTGGAAAGCGAAGACAAGCCGCTCGCCGCGCTGGACCACGCCGCCCGTAATACACAGGGTCTGAAGCCCGTGACCGTCGAGCGCCGCGACCTGTTCCGCCGGCCCTTGATGGCCCAGGAGCTCAAGGTCTATGATGCCGTGGTCTTCGATCCCCCGCGTGCGGGAGCCGAATTCCAGTGCAAGGAACTCGCCCGCTCGCAGGTCAAAAAAATCGTCGCCGTCTCCTGCAATCCGTTAACGTTCGCCCGCGATCTCGCGCTGCTGGTCGAAGGCGGTTACCGCATCACCAAGGTAACGCCGATCGACCAGTTCCTCTGGACCTCGCATGTCGAGGTGGTTGCAGTGCTGGAAAAGTAAGCCTTCACCGCTTCATGAAGGCTTCGAAGGCCGCCCGGGCCTCGGCGCTCTTCAGCTGAGCAGCGAAATGCCCGGCTTCCTGCTGGATGCGGTCAAGAACCGTGTCCGGCGGGCCGCGCATGAGGTCACGAGCGATCCGCAGTGCCTCCGGCGGTTTGGCGGCGAGCTTTGCTGCCAGCGATAGCGTTTCGGCCTCCACTGCTTCCGGCGCCGTTACATTCCAGATCAGCCCGGCCTCCTTGGCTTGCGCAGCGGAGAAGCCTTCACCAAGCGCAAGCAGCGCAAAGGCGCGCTGCTGACCCATGACACGCGGCGCAATCAGGCTGGAAGCGGCTTCGGGAACGAGCGCAAGGTCTACGAAGGGCGTCTTGAACAGGCTGCGGTCGGAAGCAACGGTCAGATCGCAATGGAGATGGATCGTCGTGCCGATGCCGATGGCCAGGCCATCGACGCCTGAGACGACCGGCTTTCGGGCGCTGGCCAGAGCGACCAGAAAATCCACGACTTCGCGGCCCATGCTGCCACCCATGGCGAAGGCAAGGAAATCGGCCATGTCATTGCCGGCGGAGAAGCAGCCTTCCGTACCGAGGAAGACGTTGACGCGGATATCCGACGCTTCATCCGCCGCCCTCAGCGCATCGGTCATAGCCTGATACATGGCCCGGGTGATGGCATTCTTCTTTTCCGGCCGGTTGAACCGGATGATCTGGATATGCGGCGCCGTTTCGGAACGTTCGATCAGAATGTGGTCGGTCATGGCCTCTCCTCAGGCAAGAGCAATGCGGGCAGCTTCCAGGCTGGATGCGCCGGCCAAGACGCGATCGGCAAGCGCCGCCGTTTCAGCCAGCAGGTTCTCGGCGGCAAAACGGCAGAGTGCGATACGTTTCGCCCCTTCACCATCCGCGACATCGGCAAGACCACCCTTGGCGAGATAGGAAGCTGTCAGCACCAGGCCGAATAGCCGCTGGTAAGGGGTGGCGCCGGCGAGAGCCTCTGCAACCGCGCCCTCGGCCTGCTTGGCCAGGAGCCATTCGCCCGCTTTTTCAAGATCGTCGATCGCGGCTGCCAATCGCGGCGCGGTCTCGCCGAGACCCTCGAGATTGGATCTGGCAACCGAACCGGCAATGTCGCGCAGCTCGCTGATGAAACCGCGCACATGCACGCCATTGCCAATCGTCAGCTTGCGGGTCACGAGGTCGATGGCCTGAATGCCGTTGGTACCTTCGTAGATCGGCGCGATGCGTGCGTCACGCAGCAGCCGCGCCGCACCGGTCTCTTCGATAAAGCCCATGCCGCCATGAACCTGGATGCCGAGCGACGCGACATCGACGCCAGCGTCGGTGGAAAAAGACTTGGCGATCGGCGTCAGCAGCGCGGCCCGCTCCTGCCAGTGCTTTGCCTTCTGCGGATCACGATGCGACATGTCGATCGCCTCGGCGCAGGCATAGCAGATCGCGCGGGACCCTTGCGTCAGCGACTTCATCGTCAGCAGCATGCGCGCGACATCGGGATGCTCGATGATGGGGCTCATGCCTGCTGAAGTTGTGCCGGGCGCACGGCCCTGCGTGCGCTCCCTGGCATAGGCGATAGCCTTCTGGGTGGCCGCTTCCGCGATCGCCACACCCTGAATGCCGACAGCCAGGCGCGCGTTGTTCATCATCGTGAACATGCAGGCGAGGCCCTTGTTCTCATCGCCGACGAGCCAGCCCAGGGCGCCCTTCTCGCTGCCGTACTTGCCGTCACCATAGATCATCGTGCAGGTCGGAGAACCGTGGATGCCGAGCTTGTGCTCGAGCGAATGGGCAAAGCAATCGTTGCGGGCGCCCAGCGAGCCATCTTGGTTCACAAGGAACTTCGGCACCAGAAAGAGCGATATGCCGCGCGTTCCGGCAGGGGCATCCGGCAAGCGGGCGAGAACGAGATGGACGATATTGTCGGTCGCCTCGTGATCACCCCAGGTGATGAAGATCTTCTGGCCGAAGATGCGGTAGCTGCCGTCGTCGCGACGTTCGGCACGCGAGCGCAGGGCACCGACGTCGGAGCCTGCATGCGGCTCCGTCAGGTTCATGGTTCCGGTCCATTCGCCTGATACGAGCTTTGCCAGATATGTCTTCTTGAGATCGTCGCTGCCGTGCGCCCGCAGCGCCTCGACCGCCCCCATGGTCAGCGTCGGCGCCAGGCCGAACGCCACCGAAGCGGAATTCCACATTTCCAGCGTTGCAATGTTCAGCATGTGCGGCAGGTCCTGCCCGCCGAATTCCTCCGGCGCGGTCAACCCGTTCCAGCCGCCCGATATCCAGTCGCGATAGAGTTTCTCCCAGCCGTCGGGAAGAACCACCTTGCCATCGACCAGCCTTGCGCCTTGCCGGTCGCCGTTTTCGGCCAGCGGCTCCATTTCCTCACCGGCAAAGCGCCCGGCTTCCGCTAGAATGGCGTCGACGACATCGGCGCTGAGATCACCGAGGATCCCCTGCTCCATCGCACGTCCCATGCCTGTGACGTGGTTCAGCGTGAATGCGATTTCCTCGACGGGCGCCTTGTACATGCTGTCTCCTCCGCATGAGAACAATTCCAGCAATGTTGCGTCCGGAATTGCGTGAAAACAAACAGATAGAGCATTTCCGTGACTCTATTTGAAATCGGAAATGCTCGATACTGCCTTCGGCCTGCCTCACTCGGGCCGAAGACGGTGGGTAACATAGCTAGTTGATTTTTACGTAAACGTCAATTTTTCGAAGCAGCAATCGTGACGAATTCCGCTAGGCCGCAAACACGATCTCGCAGCCGGTTCAAAACTGGTCTTTATCGCAAAGCTGCCGCCAGTCGCCGCAGCCGCGCCAGCAATTATTCCGGCTAATGATGCTCTTGTATAAACAATCGTCATGAACGAAGACTAAGGCAACTGTTCAGACAATGCGAACGATCCGGCCATGAACACGATCATCTCCGCCAATAAGATACCGGGCTTCGTCTGGGCCTATCGTCTGCGACCGGGCTCGGACAAGCCGGAGCGGTTGGCCGACGATACCGATCGTGCGGCGCTCTTTACCGGAGAAGGCTTCCTCTGGCTGCATCTCAGTCTCGTCGATGCCCGCGTCCCGGCCTTCCTCGCGGACGCGCCAGGCCTCAACGACGCCGCACGCATCGCACTGACGACACATGAAACGCATGCCGCCGTCACTGTCGATGAACAGATGCTTTTCGGCACACTGGTCGATTTCCAGCGTGATTTCACCCACAACACCCACGATATCGGCTGGCTGCATTTCGCGCTGACGGATCGCATGCTCATCACCAGCCGGCTGCAGCCGCTTCGCAGCCTGGATCGGGCCCGTACGCTGATCGAAAAGAACCCGGCGCGTTTTTCCAGCCCGGTGGATGTTTTCGAGGCGCTGGTGGCAGAATTCCAGCGTGCCCTGATTTCCGTCGTCATCGAAATCGGCGAGGAACTGAACGCTATCGAAGATTTCGTGCACGGCAATACGTCGCATGACGAGCGCGCACGGCTTCCGCCCATTCGCCGGACGATCGTGCGGCTGCATAGGCATCTGCGAACGGTACTTTCTCTGATGCGTCACGCCGCCGCCTCGGATGACGAGGAAATGCCGCTCGGTTTCGACGATGTGGCGGGGCGCTTGACGGGCCGGCTCGAGGCTGTCGAGCATGACATTTATGCGCTGCAGGAGCGCGCCAGGCTATTGCACGAAGAAATCGGCTCGAAGCTCTCGGCCGAGATCAATCGCCACCTCTACATCCTGTCGATCATGACGGCGTTTTTGCTGCCTCCCACGCTGGTAACCGGCTTTTTCGGCATGAACACATCGGGCCTGCCGCTCGCGGGCGGCTCCACCGGTACCGGATATGCGGTCGGCTTCATCATCGCGTCCATATTGCTGGCTTGGTGGCTGCTGAAGCGCGTCGACATTCTCTGAGGTCGAGACATGCAAAAGCCGCCCGGTGGGAACCGGACGGCCCGTGTCTGTAACTCTCAATTCTATTGCCCTTACGCAATTCCGGGCGAAAAACCGTCAATCGTTTTTCCCTGAACTACGTTGGCTGCGGCTTAGTAATACGGCGAGTAGCACTGGCGGCGCGGGCCATAATTCGGCTGGAACGTATTGTCGTAGGCGCGATAGGAACGATAGCGTCCTTCGCACCAGTCAACGTGCCGAGGATTTATGCCAGCTGAAGGAGCCGGAGCCGGCGCGTAATAACGCGGCTGGCTGGCGATTGCGCCACCGATCAAGGCGCCGGCGCCGAAGGCGGCGAGCGGGAACCAGTAGCCGTCATGATAGCGATAGCCGTGACGATAACCCGAATAGCCGCGATAGCCGCCATACCAACCACGACGGTAGTAGCCGCCGCGATAGTCGCGCCATTGCACCTGCTCGACATTGCCGACTGACTTGTCGGCCGATACGACCGGTGCGGTGGGCATCTGGATGGCGAAAGACGGTGTGAAGCTCGTCAAAGTGACCGCGGCCGTCACGGCTATGGTCGCAATTTTCGCACGGAAACCAAGCATTTTTATCTCCATTCCCTGGTTCGACTTGTGCTCAAGCCTATAGGTTTCATGTCGGGAATGCTTCCCGAGCAAGGTTTCGCTGCCTGTTTCGTCGTATATCCGAATAGACGACAAGAAACGCGGCAGCACACTGTTTGGTTCCTTAAATCCCTACCAACTTAAGGATTTATGCGAGGGCTCCACACCGAGCTTATAGTGTTTGCATTCTTAACCCAAGATTAACCAGCAATCCTTACTATTATTTCATGAAAGGATCCTGGCAGAGCCACGCCCTGATTTGCACCTTCCTTACGGTTCTGAGCTTCATTGGCCCGGCCACCAAACCTTCGGCTGGTGAAAATCAACCTTGGACAGACACGAAAAACGCCCTCATCGTCGATGCCTACGAGCTGAATACGATCGATTGGAGTGCGTTTCTGCAGGACAAGCGCATCGCCGCCTTCATTTCGAAAGCCTCGGACGGCCTGCCGGCGACCTACAATTGCGCCGCCAAACCCGCGGGCGACACACCCGCGCATTGCAAGACGATATGGCGCAAATACGCCATCAGCCGCGAACTCTATCAGACCCGTCGCATGTTGGCGAAGACGAATGGCCTATTATGGGGCGCTTATCATTTGGGACGGCCGGGCAATCCCATCGATCAGGCCAATCATTTTCTCGATTATGCCGATCCGCAGCCGGATGAGCTGATGGTGCTCGACATAGACGGGATGGACCCTGCCCAGTTCATGTCGCTGGACGATGCCCAGATCTTCGTCGCGCATATCAAGGTCAGAACCGGGCGCTATCCGATCCTCTACACCAACCACAATACGGCGCAGTATATTGCCGATCACCGCGATCTCTATCCGCTGCTGTCGCGGCTGCCGCTCTGGTATGCCCGCTACAAGCCGGACGTGAAGGGCACCTTCCCGCTCGGCAACTGGGACAGCTATGCCATCTGGCAATTCGTCTCGTCGGAAAACTGCTCCGACAAGAGTTGCCCCTACCGCGTTCCGGGTACACTGACCGATATCGACGTCAATGTCGTGCCGATGACCAAGGTGCAGCTCGCCGCGATCTGGCCGCAGGGCGATCTCGTGCCGGCCAAGCCGCTTCCCGCCCCCGACCTGACGATTGCTCAGGATGCGACCTGCAGCGGGCCGCGGCAAACGCTGGTCTCGCTGCTGCTCGACCCGGTGGTCACAGCTTCGATCCCGCGATCCAAGCCGGTCGCTGAGATCAACGAATTTAACTATCAGGATTTCTAGAGCGCCGTGTTTCCTTACGGAAGCACAAAGGTCGCTCCATCTATTTGAGTCGACGCATCAGGCTTCGACCTGAACATCCGTCTTCGGACGCGAGCAGCAGGCCAGAATGTAGCCCTCCTCGATCTCGTCGTCGAGGATGCCGCCATTGTGGCTCATCTCGACCTCGCCAGAAAGCTTCAGCACGCGGCAGGTGCCGCAAAGGCCGGACTCGCAGGCTGCGCCGATGCGCACGCCGGCGCCACGGGCCGCCTGCAGCACCGTCTGACCGGCCGGGCAGAGTACGTCCTTGCCGGCCATGGTGAAGCGGATCGTCGTCGCAGCCTCGGTCGACGCATCGTCGGTCACCTCGGCGAGCGGCGTTGCCGCATTTACCGGCTGGAAGCTCTCCTGATGGTAGCGCGACATGTCGAAACCATGCGCTTCCAGCATGGAGCGGACGGCATCCATGAAGACTTCCGGACCGCAGCAGAAGATCGTGCGATCCATGAAATCCGGCGAGAGCAAGCCGATCTTGGCCTTGTCGATGCGGCCCTTCAACCCCGACCAGAGATCGGTGCGGCCGCAACCCTCGACGATCAGGCCGAGGCTGAGGTTGGGCATGAAACGGGCGAGATATTCCAGCTCCGAGCGGAAGATGATGTCGGCCGGGCTGCGCGCGCAATTGATGAAACCGATATCCGACAGCGGCGCGATATCGGCCATATATCGGGTCATCGACATCATCGGCGTGATGCCGGAGCCGGCCGAGACGAACAGGTATTTCTCGCCGGGATGGCGGATATGGCTGAAATCGCCGAGCGGTCCGAAAGCCTTGATGCGCATGCCCGGCTTCAGATTATCGAACATCCAGCGCGTGCCGATGCTATCCTTCTGCGCCTTCACCGTCACGGCGACCGAAAAGGGCCGCGACGGTGTGGACGACAGCGTATAGGTGCGCATGACCGGCTCCGGCGTCGTCGGCAGCTCAAGCGTCACGAACTGGCCCGGCAGATAGCGGAACCAGTTGTCCTTGTCGGACCCGAATGTGAAGGTCATCACATCGGGCGCTTCGGGCGTGACCGAGAGGCATTCGAGCAGATGCTGCCTGTCGCTCCAGGGCTGCATCTGATCGAGGTGTCGATGACTGTTGGAGGCGGTCTTGCTCATGCTCAGGCTACCGCCGAGAGCTTGGCCTGATCGCCCTGCAGGCGGTCGATCATGAAGTTCGAATACCACTCGACGAACTGCATGACGCCGCCTTCGTGGATTTCCGAATAAGGACCGGGCTCATAAGCCGGCGAGTGGATACCGAAGGCATTCTCCTCGACGATGCGGCGGTCCTGATCGTTGGTCTCGTTCCAGACGTGGGTCAGCTCCTCGATATCGTAATCGACGCCTTCGACTGCATCCTTATGAACCAGCCATTTGGTGGTAACGGCGGTTTCTTCGGCATTGAGCGGCAACACACGGAAGGAAATGGCGTGGTCGCCAAGCAGGTGGTTCCAGGTGGTCGGGTAGTGGAAGAGCAGCATCGTGCCGATGCCGTTCATCGTCACGTCGGAGGCCAGCTGGCGCTTGACGGCCTTCTGGCCGGACATGGTGTAGCTTTCGGCCCCTTCGATCAGCGGCATGCGGGCAGTACGGAACTGACCGTCCGGCGAAATCTTGAATTCGCTCGGCAGGCCGGCGGCTTCACAACGCGCCCAATGTTCGAGAATGACGGGATCGCTCATCGCGCCTTGAACGCCGGTAACGGTCGGTGCTTCCGGGAAGGTGCGGCAAAGCTCGGGGTGGTTGGCGGCGCAGTGGTAGCACTCGCGATTGTTTTCCCAGACCAGCTTCCAGTTGCCCTTCTCGATGATGGTGCTCTGGAAGGCGACCTTGGCTTCGCTCATGCGATGCGGCGCCATGTAGGGCTCGATCGCAGCACGAACCGGCGCGAAATCCGGCGCATTCTTCGCAAGGCAGATGAAGATATAGCCGGCGACACTTTCGCAGTGGACTTGCTTCAGAGAATACTGGCTCTTGTCGAAATCCTCCGCCATCTGGCGGGCAAAGAGTAGCGAGCCGTCGAGTTCGTAGGTCCACTGGTGGTAGGGGCAGACGAGCTTGGCCGAGGAGCCGCGCTCGGTCGTGCAGACGCGCGAGCCGCGATGGCGACAGCTATTGTGGAAGGCCCGGATCACCTGGTCGCGGCCGCGAACGATGACAACAGGATATTCGCCGATCTGTACGGTGAAGTAGTTGCCGGCGCGCGGCACCTCGCAATCGTGGCCGATGAACAGCCAGTCGCGATAGTAGATCATTTCCATATCGAGCTTGAAATAATCCTGATCGATATAGAAAGGTTGCTCCAGGCTGAAGCCCTCACGGCGGCTCTTCAATTGCCGCAACACATTGCTCTTGATATCCATTTGCCTATCCTCGCGCAGTACCGGAAGCGAGGGAGGACCTGCGCAACCGTCAGAACGGTTGAAGCAGTATCCGACCACCCGTCGCGGTCAGTAAACCATATCTGCCCAAGGCTGGTTTCCGGGTTCTGGAAAGGCCCTGTTGCCAGGACCTCCGCCTCCCTGATGGACGGCACCTTGAGATTGATATCATCATAGCTCCCGGCCCCATCGCCCGCTCCGCTACAATGCGACATCGACTTCGAAATTGACGACAGACGAAACCATATCTGACGACGGTTGCGTACAGCGGCAATATAGAAAGACAATTCAATCCCTTAAGTATCACCATCGCAAATCGGCGGAGCAACTTTTCCACGCCTTGCTGATGACGCTTTATTCTGATTGCGACAGAACGACCGACACCAGGCAATCAAAGCGGTGTCTGCGCCGCCGAAAGCGCCCGCAATGCCGCCATTGCTCGGTCTGCGTCGCCCGAGGGGACGAAGATATGGTCATGATAATAGGCTGCGACGACATTGGCGCTGATGTCTTCATTTCCGAGCGCCGTGGCGAAAGCGGCGGTGAGGCCGACGGCCTCGAGCGACGAATGGACTTCGAGGGTGATCATCCGCATGGCAGGGGTGATTGCAAGTCCCGCCTGTCGCGCGGCTTCCAGTGGCAGGATCAGCGTCATGCCCTCGCGCTCCCGGAAAAAGCCGATGGGTTCCAAATGAATATGGTCTATCAGCGCAGTGGCCGGCACGCTGCAATAGACGAACTCTCCCTCGGCGAGATTAGGCTTCATGCCGGAAAGCAGTTGCTTGAGATCGGTTACTCCGGACATGTCTTGGTCTCCTTAGGAAAGTGCGCCTGCGCCGTTAAGCCCTGCTCAAGCCAGGTGTATTACCATGCAATCACCAGATTCTTATAGCGAGACCCGGCATGGCCAAACTCAGATATTTCGACACTGGGAAGCCCGCCGACCCCGAGCCAACAGCAGCGGTGTCGACGACGGGGCATAGCGAATTCCTGCGAACCGGCCGCATCAATCGCGACAGGTCACATTGGCTTGCCGAAGAGCGCCGATACATGACCCACCAGGAGGTCGCCGAACGCACCGCGCAGAAGCTGCTGAGTGCCGGCGAAAAGACCCATGACCGGCTGAACGGCTTTCACAAGTCGATTCGCTTCCCGAAACTCATCTTCCATCACACGCTGAAGGACACGCCACATCTGGGCTATTGCCACGTCACCGCCGCGCGAACGCAGTTCGCGCATTATGAGGACGTGAACTGGGCCTTTTATATCGCTAATTTCTTTGCCCGCATCGGCCAGGAAGAAAACTTCTTCGAAGACATCAGCCTCAAATATTCGCGGATGTATTTCGCCGTCGCCATGCATCCTGACAAGGAAGCGGAAGACAAGAAGCTGACGATCAATCGCGACATCCGCGGTAACGGCGTGCTGTTCCACACGCACGATCCGCAGATCGCCATCCGCAATGTTCTTCTGCTCGGTGCCCGCAACGAGCAGCTTCGCGACATCATTCGCCAGCTTTGACGATTGATCCGAAAACTCGAAGAGCATAAGAAACGGCCTGAACTGCAAGCAGGCAGGCCATGGCACGACACATAGACATTCTCGAACATCCGCAAACGGCGATCGACGTTGCCTCGGCGACGCTCGCCGAGGGTTTGCCCATAGGGTTGCCGACGGAGACGGTCTACGGCCTTGCGGCTGACGCCACCAATCCAGCCGCGATTACCCGGATCTACGAGACGAAGGGCCGTCCGCGCTTCAATCCGCTGATCTGCCATATGAGCGATCTTGCCATGGCAGAGCGGTATGCGGTCTTCGATCCGATCTCCCGCAAGCTCGCAGAAGCTTTCTGGCCCGGCCCGCTGACGCTGGTGCTGCCGCTCAGGCCCGATAGCGGCATTCATCCGCTTGCAACAGCCGGTCTCGACACCGTCGGCATCCGCGTGCCGCAAGGCTTTGCCGGCGAGTTGATCCGCGCCTTTGATCGCCCCCTTGCCGCGCCGAGCGCCAATACCTCTGGCAAGATCAGCGCCACCAGCGCCGATCATGTCGATGACGATCTCGGGGAACGGATTACCCTTATTCTCGATGCCGGAGCCTCGATCGTCGGCGTGGAGTCGACCATCGTCAAGGTCGAGAATGGCGAGATGCGTCTTCTGCGGCCAGGTGGTCTGGCGGCAAGCGAGATCGAGCGCGTTGCCGGCAAGGTGCTGAAGCGCAAGAAGAAGGCTTCGGCCGCCATCGAGGCGCCCGGCATGATGGCCTCGCATTATGCACCGGGTGCAGCCGTGCGGCTCGACGCGACAGATGTTTCCGCGAACGAAGCGCTGATCCGCTTCGGGACGCCAGACATCCCCGGCAGCGAGAATGCCCTTGCCGTGCTCGATCTGAGCGCTAGCGGCGATCTCTCCGAAGCCGCTGCGAACCTCTTCGATTTCATGAAGCGCGCCGATGCCACCGGCGCTGCGACCATTGCCTTTTCGCATATTCCCGACGAGGGCCTCGGCGAGGCCATCAACGACCGGCTGCGGCGCGCGGCCGCGCCCAGAGAGTAAATCAGCCCGACACCATCAGGCAAAGGACACGCCATGAGCAGCTCCGTCCCCTCTTCCGACCTCCTCGATCGCTTCGCCGCTATCGTCGGCGAGAAACATGCCCTACGGGACCAGGCGGATATCGCGCCGCATCTCGTTGAGAACCGCGGGCTCTATCATGGGGCTTCGCCCATGCTGCTGAAGCCCGGCTCGGTGGAAGAGGTTTCCGCGATCCTCAAGCTTGCCAGCGAGACTGGCGCGGCCATCGTTCCCCAGACCGGCAATACCGGCCTCGTCGGCGGTCAGACGCCGCGCGAGGACGGCTCCGACATCATCCTGTCGCTGGAGCGCATGAACCGCGTGCGTGATATCGATCCGGTCGGCAATACGATCGTTGTCGACGGCGGCTGCATTCTCGCCGATGTCCACAAGGCCGCGGCGGAGCATGGCCGCATGTTTCCGCTGTCGCTCGGCTCGGAAGGCTCCTGCCGCATCGCCGGCAATCTTTCCACCAATGCAGGCGGCACGGCTGTTCTTGCCTATGGCAACATGCGCCAGCTCTGCCTCGGCCTCGAAGTCGTGCTGCCCACGGGCGAGATTTGGAACGGCCTGCGCCGCCTGAAGAAGGACAATACCGGCTACGACCTGCGCGATCTCTTCATCGGCGCAGAAGGCACCCTTGGCGTCATCACGGGCGCTGTGCTGAAACTCTTTCCGCAACCTCTCGGTCACCAGGTCGCCTTTGCCGGGCTGCAATCGGTCGAGGATGCGCTCACCCTGTTCAAAAACGCATCGAGCCTGTGCGGTACGGCGCTGACCGGCTTCGAGCTGATGCCGCGCATCGGTGTCGAGTTCACCACTCGACATATTCCGGGCGTGCGCGATCCGCTTGAGACTGCCCACCCCTGGTATGTGCTGATCGACATATCCACCTCCGATTCGGCTGAGACGGCTGAGCGGATGATGACGGCGCTGCTCGAACAGGGCTATGAGGCCGGCCTGATCCAGGATGCGACCATCGCCAGCTCCGAGGCGCAACAACAGGCCATCTGGCATATGCGCGAGAGCATGTCGGACGCGCAGAAGCCGGAAGGCGGATCGATCAAGCACGATGTTTCCGTGCCGGTGGCGCAGATCCCGCAATTCATGGCGGAGGCCGAAAAGGCCGTTGTCGCCGCCATGCCGGGCGCACGCGTCTGCGCCTTCGGCCACATGGGCGACGGCAACATCCACTACAACATCTCCCAGCCCGTCGGTGCCGACAAGGCCGAGTTCATCGGCCACTGGCGCGAGATGAACAAGATCGTGCACGGTCTGGTGCTGCGACATGGCGGCTCCATCTCCGCCGAGCATGGCATCGGCCAGTTGAAGCGCGACGAGCTGGCTTCGATCCGCTCCGATATCGAGATCGACCTGATGCGCCGGATCAAGACCGCCTTCGATCCGGCCGGGATTATGAATCCGGGCAAGGTTCTCAAGGTCTGAGACTCAAGAGCTTTTCCGTTTCTCTTCGAATCGCGGAAAAGCTCTATCTTATTGTTCCCCAACGCATTCCAGACGGAAAACCGCTGCGCACCTTTCCTGGAAATGCTTAGACCGTTACGACAACCCGCTCGGAGGCGAAGCAGCCGATCTGGCACGAGATGATCGTGCCGTTGGCATCGATGTCTTCCCCGGCATAGGCAAGCACCGGTACCTGCCGGGATTGCTGCAGGAAACGTGCTTCAGCCTCCGTCGGCATGCGCGCCGTGATGTCGGTGGAGCGACGCCAGTAGTCCGTCACGCCGTAATCCCTCAGCGCCGTTGTGAACGAGCCCGTCGCGGCAAACTTCTCCGCAAGATCGGTAAAGCGTTCCGCCGAGCAACTGCGCACGACGACCGAGACGGGAAGCGCATCCGCATAGGCGACCACGCACATTTCCAGTACCGCTTCGCCCTGCTGCAGATTAAGCCGCTTAGCGATATCGGCACTGGCTGGAATTTCCCGGGTCGAGAGAACCTTGCGGGTGAGATTTGCATCCCTCGCGGTAAGATCCTTGCCGAACCGGACCTTGTCACCGAGTTTGAAGCGGACGGGCATGTCGGCGCGAACATAGGCACCGCTTCCACGCGCCACGCGCAGCAACCCCTCCCCCTCCAATTCGGCGATCGCGCGTCGCATCGTCACCCGCGAGACCCCAAACTGTTCGGACAGGGCACGTTCGCTCGGCAGGCGGCTGCCGGGAGCATGCCTGCCTTCGTCGATAGCGTTTCGCAGCTCCGCAGCAACATTCGCCCAGCCACCGCCGGACTTTACGCCTGCGCCCTGTCGTTTTTTTTCGTCCATCACAATTCTGTCGCCTTGAAATTGGTATATACCAATTTATAGAGATCCAGATCGTTTATGGAAGGGTTCGGCATGGGCGACAAGCGCATATATGTGACGGCGGTCAGCAGCAGTGGCGTGCATGGGTTTAGCAAGCAGATCAAGGATCATATCCAATTGCTGACCGGCCTTGGCGTCGAAGGCGACGCGCATATGGGGGTGACGGTAAAACATCGCTCGCGCGTCGCGGCCGATCCGACGCAGCCCAACCTGCGCCAAGTGCATATCATCCACGAAGAATTGTTCGAGGAACTGACCGAGAAGGGTTTTTCCGTTGTTCCGGGCGATATGGGCGAGAACATCTCGACCAGAGGGATAGACCTGCTCTCCCTGCCTCAGGGCACTCGCCTGCATATCGGCGACGATGCAATCGTCGAGGTGACGGGCTTGCGCAATCCCTGCAAGCAGATCGACGATTTTCAAAAGGGTCTCTTGCATGCCGTACTCGATCGCGATGCCGATGGCGGCCTGATCCGCAAAGCCGGAATCATGGGCATCGTTTCGCAGGGTGGCCGTGTGCAGCCTGACGACGCTATCCGCGTCGAGCTGCCGCCGCTGCCACATATGAAGCTCGAGCGGGTTTGATAAAAAAGAAGCGGCCTTCCATTGGAAAGCCGCCTCATACTGTCGTTCGGGTGTCGCGCTGGCTTTGCAGCCTGCTTGATCAATCGAAATCTTCCTGGCTCGCATTGCCACCGCCGTTGCGGTTGCCGGTAATGATCTCGCGCTTGCCGACGTGGTTGGCAGGCCCGACCAGACCGTCCTTTTCCATGCGCTCGACGAGCGAGGCGGCACGGTTGTAGCCGATACCGAGGCGGCGCTGGATGTAGGAGGTCGAGCACTTCTTGTCGCGCATGACCACCTTGATCGCCTGTTCGTAGAGATCGTCGCCATCTTCCGAGGCGATCGCGCCCTTGTCGAAGACAGCCGTATCTTCCTCTTCGGCTTCCTCATCCTCATCGGCGGTCACCGTATCGAGATATTCCGGACGGCCTTGCAGCTTCAGGTGGGCCACGACCTTTTCGACTTCCTCGTCGGAAACGAAGGGTCCGTGAACACGGGAGATGCGGCCGCCGCCGGCCATGTGCAGCATGTCGCCCTGGCCGAGGAGCTGTTCGGCACCCTGTTCGCCAAGGATGGTGCGGCTGTCGATCTTCGACGTCACCTGGAAGGAGATGCGCGTCGGGAAGTTCGCCTTGATCGTGCCGGTGATGACATCGACAGACGGACGCTGTGTCGCCATGATCAAATGGATGCCGGCGGCACGCGCCATTTGCGCCAGACGCTGGATCGCGCCTTCGATTTCCTTGCCGGCGACCATCATCAGGTCGGCCATTTCGTCGACGATGACGACGATATACGGCATCGGCGTCAGGTCCATTTCCTGGCTTTCTTCGATCGGGGCACCCGTGCCCTTGTCGAAGCCGGTCTGTACCATGACGTGGATCGTCTCACCCTTTTCCTTGGCGGAGGCGACGCGGCTGTTGTAGCCGTCGATATTGCGCACGCCGAGGCGCGACATCTTCTTGTAGCGATCCTCCATCTCGCGCACCGCCCATTTCAGCGCCATCACGGCCTTCTTGGGATCGGTGACGACGGGCGTCAGCAGATGCGGGATGCCGTCATAGACCGACAGTTCCAGCATCTTCGGATCGACCATGATCAGGCGGCACTGTTCCGGCGTCATGCGATAGAGCAACGACAGGATCATCGTGTTGATGGCGACGGACTTGCCCGAGCCGGTGGTGCCGGCAACGAGCAGATGCGGCATCTTCGCGAGTTCGGCAATGACCGGCTCGCCGCCGATCGTCTTGCCGAGGCCGAGCGCCAGCTTGTAGCCGCTCTTCTCGAAATCGGGCGAATCGATCATCTCGCGGAAATAGACGGTCTCGCGGTTGACGTTCGGCAGTTCGATGCCGATGACGTTGCGGCCGGGAACCACGGCAACGCGAGCCGACAGTGCCGACATCGAGCGGGCGATATCGTCGGCAAGGTTGATGACGCGCGAGGATTTGACGCCAGGCGCCGGCTCGAATTCATAAAGTGTGACGACCGGGCCGGGGCGAACGTGAATGATCTCGCCCTTCACGCCGAAATCTTCAAGCACGCTTTCCAGCAGGCCGGCATTCTGCTCCAGGGTTTCCTGCGTCATGATCACGCCGGTGCGAGCCGACGGCTCCTGCAGCAGTTCGCGCGGCGGCAGCTCGTACTCGCCGTCGGCGCTACGGGCAATCGGCCGCCATTCAGGCGGCGTCAGCAATGCGGGCCGGCGCGGCGTGATCCGCGATGGCGGCGCGTCGATCAAACGCTGCGCTGCGGCCTCGACGGCCGGGAGTGCCGGTGCGGCCTTGGCAACGGGTTCGACCGGTGCGGCTGCAACGACCTTCGTCGGCATCGGGGCCAGGACCATGACCGGGGTCGGACGGGCTTCCTCTGCTGGAGCAGCGTCTGCACCGTAGACGGCAGCCACGAAAGCGGGGGGCACGAATGCGTCCGGCGCGGCAATGACTTGCGGCTCGGCAGGAGCCGGCGCGGTGGTCTCGGACGTTGCCTCGACGACAGCGGTCTGAACGACGGCATCCCATGCCGCCAATTCGTCCATGGCGGGTGTGCTGACAGGTGCCGGCGCCAGGACAGAAGCGGCCACGATCGGGGCCACGACTTCCATCACGGCAGGCACTTCGGCGGCCAGCTGGACTTCGGCAGCAGTTGCGGGCCGACGGCATTCGACAACACGGAATTTCGCGACGATCGATTCGGCTTCGACCTCAAGCTCGGGGATCATCACCGGCTGGGCCGGCGCACCCTTGATGGCGGACACGAATTCGCCGTCGAAAGGCATCGCGTCCCAGAAGGCGAAATCGGAAAGATGGGTAAGCCGCGACTCGACCACAGGCGCGACTACAGACTCGGGAACACTTGACTGAACAGAGGAAGCATCCAGCGCGATCGCCGGAGCCTTCGAAAATGCGGTAGCGATAACGGTCATCTCCAATGCGTCCGGCGAGGTCGCCGGGGATTTCTGAATTACTGACGGCATGTAGCCTTCGACCGCGAAAGGCATGTCCTCAAGCGGCGGCAAGTGGAATTCGGCAGGCTGGACCGGCGGCGGCGCGATGATGGCCGGCGCAGCTTCGACAATGGGCTGCTCCATCACCCGCATCGCGACGTGCGTGGGGACCGGCCGCGCGACCTCGACGGGAGGTTCCGCAACAGGTCGGCGGCTGATGATTTCGTTTTCGCGCGTACGGGTGAACCGAACGTTCGGCCCCATGAGGAACGCGTTCTGCCAGCCTGGCGAAGCAAGATCCTCCGCGGAAATTCCCTGCGGCAGGACCGGCATCACCGGCGTGCTCTCCGCAGGTGTTGCCTGCAAGGCTTCTACGACCGGTTTCGGGGCTGCGGCAGTCCTCTGCCTTGCCTCTTCGGCGCGACGCAGTTCCTCGGCCCGGCGCTGCTCCTCGGCCTTGCGCTTGGCTTCGCGGGCATTGCGGATCTTCTCTTCCAGGAAAGCCCGGCGAGCAGCGATCTGCTCGGCCCGGCGAGCCTCTTCGGCCGCCTGTTCGGCTTCGAGTTCGCCCTCTGGCGGGACGCCTTGAGACGCATTTGAAAGTGTCGTTCGGGAAAGACGCATGAGACCTGCAACCCAGTCATTGATATTGCCGATGGCTTCTCAAATCGAATAGGGCAAGGATGGTTAATAAGTTCCTTCCTGACACCCCTGAAAGCTCTTAATTCCCCCCTCCTGTGCCGCCGAAACAACATCGGAAATCCCCCGCAAACAGGCGCGCGGAAACAGCTTTGCCGTGCAGGAACACAGCAAAGGGGACGGATGGATTTTTTTGTTTGGCGCGTTACCTCGACGACGACAGTTGCGCGATCGAGAGCAGCGTGTCGGCGCTGATGCCAACGCCGGACGAGGAGCCACTGAGAATCGATAGGGCTGGCGACGTGGAGGACGTCGTATCGTTCTGCATGTCGTACATCGCGGAGAATCGCTGCAGCAGCGAGTTGACCTTGGTCGGATCCTGCAGATCGCTGACGTTGATGAAATTGCCCAGCATCTTGGCCTGCGTATCCACATCCATGGACGACATGGCGCTCGGCAGGCTGAAGGTCGTTGTGATGACCTCGTAGAGCGCCGCATCCCCCATGATATCGTAGACCGAGTTGATACTCGGGGCCTTGCGCTGGAAATATAGCGCCAACCGCACGCCGGGATTCGTGTCGCCCTGCTGGTCTTCCAGCGTCTGATGCAGGAAGAGATCGTTGGTCGCCGACAGCGCCCCCTGGTTTTGTGCCGAACCGAGCTTGCTGTCGGTCAGATTGCCATCCGTGCCGAAGTTGAACGCCTCTACGATACTCTTGAACTTGGCGCCATCGGAGGTGTTGACGAAGCTCTTCGGATCGGAGGGATCGGAAGCGAAAGCCTTCTTCAGCGTCGCCGTGTCGACGGTTTTCGGATCGATGCCGTTGGCTGCGAGGACGAAATTGGTGAGCTTGCTGTCGGCCAGCAGATCCGTGACGCTCTTTACGTTGGCAATGTTGGTTGCAAAGTAGGTGCCAGCGTCCTTGGCATCGCTGGTGGCCTTGGTCAACAGCGCGCCCGTCAGCCCTGCCGTGCTGTGGGTGGAGTATTGAGAGATGAAACTGTTGACCTGCGTCGGCGACAGCGACTGAACCGGAGCCTTCAGATTGCCCTTGCTGTCGAAGTTGAAAGCCTCGGCGAGCGCCGTGAAGCGAGTATCCTTCAGCGAACTGACGTAGCTCTTCGGATCATAGGGATCGCTCTCGAGAATCTGCGTCAGTTGCGACTTCGTCACCTCGTTCGGGCCGATGCCGTAGGCGCGCAGCGCCATCTGATAGAGTTCTGGCGCGCTGTCGTTGGATGTACTGCCGTCAGCGGTATTGCTCGCGAAGAAGTCCTTGATGGTCTTCACGTTGCCAAGGCGGTTCTTATAGTTGTTGACAGCGTCCGTCGTCAGGTTCGATTGCGAGGTCTTGTAATTGGTCATGTAGGCCGTCGAGGCAGCGTTGGTGGCGCTTTGCGACTGCGCTGTCTGACCTGCAGGGAGCGTTCCGTCCGATTGGAAATTGAAGGCGGCGACGACATTCGTCAGGCCGAAGATCGAAGCGGTCGTCGGATCGGAGAAGGCGTTCTTGAAAACAACCGTGGGCGTGGTCGGGTCGATACCATAGGCCGTCTTGATATAGTCGAAGAGACGCGAATCCGACGTCAGTTGATCGATCGACGTCACCGAGCCGATGTGATCCTTATAGTACTGGTCGTTGTCTGCTGCACCGACACTGGTGACGAACGACGGTACGGTGGAATTGTAGGCGCTCATCACATCGGACTGCTGACCCAGCGTCTGCGGCCCTCCGACGTAGTTCGTGGCATAGGCAGCCGTCATGGCATTCACCTGATCCGACGTTTGCGCCTGCGAACCGGAGGCGACGGTCCCGTCGCTCTGGAAATTGAATTGCGCCATGACGCTCGTCAGCCCGTTCGACGTCGCGACGCCGGCATCCTCGGCCGAAGCATTGAACTGGTCGGCGGTGATATAGGCCGGAATGTTGAGAGCAGTCTTGACGTACTGGAAAAGCCGCGGGTTGGAGGTCAGCTGATCGACCGAGGTGATATTGCCGATATTCGCCTGGTAGTAGGCCGTGTCGCTGTCAGACGTTGAAGCCTTCACCGTACCGTCGGCGTTGAAATTGAATGCGGCCGCAAGAGCCTTGTCGGCCGTGCCGCCGTTCTGGTTCAGATAGCTGTTGGGATCGTTTGGATCGCTCGTCAGCATCTGCTTCAAGCTATCGTTCGAGGTATAGGTCGGATCGAGGCCATAGGCCTGCAGCACGTAGTTTCGCAGGCGCGTATTGCCAAGAAGGTCATCGACCGTCTTAACCGAGCCGATATTCTGACTGTAATAGCTCGTTTCGGTAGCCGCGGACGTCTCTTCATTTGTAAACGATTGCTGATAAAGGCCGATGAGATCGTCTTCCTGCGCGCTCGTTTGCGCCGAATTCGTGCTGCCCGTGCCGAAATTGAACGCCGCGGCAAAGGCCTTGTATCGCGGATCGTTCAGCTGGTTCGCAAAACTGCTGGAATCGCTCAGGTTGCTCGTCAGCACCTGTTTCATAAAGGCCTTGGCATAGGTCATGTCGGAGAGCCCGTAGGCTTCCATGGCATAACTGTATAGCTGATAGTCATTCACGAAGTCGTCGACGTTGGTTACTTTGCCGATATTGGCATTGTAATAGTCGATCTGACGCTTGCTTTGCGCCTGCGTCGCCACCTGGTTGAGCGAGGTGGCCATATCTCTGGTTGCGATCGTATAACCAAGATAGGTGGAAATCATCAGCAGAATCCCAATAGATCTTCAATATAGTCGGCGAATCCATCTACGATTATTACATGCAAACCTTACCCGAGACTTACACGTACTCGTCTTATACGTGTACTATATTGAGGCGGCGGCCCTGCCGTGTATTCACCTTATGGAAACCCTGATGCATTCGACTTTGCTAACCATTTGAGGACGCAAAGTTTTCTTAACCTCGATTTTTAAGCTGTCTGGAAGGGACGCCGCCTAATCTGCCCAACAACGAGAGGACAAAAGTTCTCCGAGAGAAGACCGGAAACCGGCTCTCAGGTAAAGCAAGGGTAGAGAATCGATGACAAATACCGTCCTGAAGCCCGATTGGGCTGGAACCACACTGCGACTTGATCCGACGCGCTTTCCGCAACAGGTCAGCTACGCCATGAATGGTGCCGAGGGTGACGTCACCATCACGATCGACGAGCGCGGCGCGGTGCTGCGCAAGATCCTGCCGTCCAGCGGACTGCCGCTGTCCGTCGCTCTGCCAAAGCGCGCTTTCATGGGTGTTGCAGCCCGCGCCATCGACCATGGCGACGGCGAAGTCACCGTCACGCTGGAACTGCATCACTCCGATCCGGACCTCTGCATCCCCCTTCTCGTCGCTCACGACTTGAGTGACATCGCCGCCGACTGGCGCTCCTGGTCGGAAGCCTTCCGTATTCCGATGCTGATGATCGAAGCCGACGGGGTTGCTCGCCCGCTGGAAGAACATCTCGGCGGCGTCCGTTCGCAGGACAGCCAGCCGCGTCGCCGCCACGCCTACTTTGCCGACCGCCGCCCGCGCTTCCTGGTGCGCCGCTCCACCGGCAAGCTCGGCATCAAGATGAAGATCGAAGGCCGCGAGATCATCGCAAGGCGCTGAGCCCGGCAAAGACAATTCCCGATACGATCGGAGAGCGGCCGCGCGAGATTCACTCCCGCGGCCGCAATCATTATGGCTCCAACGATCGCTCCATGACGATCGTGAGCTCTTCCCCGTAGTAACGATCTTCCACGACCTCGAAACCGAGCCTGGCGTAGAAACCTTGGGCGGTGACCGATGATGGTACGGTTAGGGTCTTGACGCCTTGCGCTTGCGCTGCGCCGATGATCGCGGTCATGAGCCTGGAGCCGATGCCCAGCTTCTGCGCCGAAGGCGACACGAATACGCTGCGGACGACGGCTCCGTCGAGGCTGCCGGTGCCTAACACGGCTCCGCCTTCAGCCGCGACGAAGACCATTCGAGAGCGCAGAAGGCTGCGCACGGCGGCGGGGCTGAAGTTTTCAACGACGCGATCGATAATCGCAGGGGAATAATCCCTGGCATTGGTCCGGCGCAGCGCGTCCACGATCACCAGGCTGATTGCTTCTGCATCCCCCTCCCGTGCCAGGCGAATTTCACAGGCCACCGCAAAACCTCACCAGCGGTTGTTAAGGAACGAGGAACAGAAACGACAGAAAGAGCCCGGCAAAGATGATCAGACCGACCCGGTTGTTGGATTTGAACAGGGCAAGGCATTGCTCCCCGTCGTTGATGTCGAGCACGGCGATCTGATAGGCGAACATGCCGCCAGCAATGATCAGGCCAATGTAGGACAGGCCGCCCGCTCCGGCCAGGGCAAAGGCAACCAGCATCGAAAGCAGCGTCGCGCCGTAGAGGCCGACCAGCCAGAGGCGCGTCTGGTCGCCGAACAACCGCGCGGTCGAACGTACGCCGATCAGCTCGTCGTCCTCCTTGTCCTGATGCGCATAGATCGTGTCGTATCCGATCGTCCAGAGGATCGCGGCCAGGTAGAGAACAATCGACGCCAAGGACAGGTTGCCGAAAAGGCCGGCCCATCCCATCAGGGCGCCCCAGGAAAAAGCGAGCCCGAGGAAGAATTGCGGCCAGTCGGTGAAGCGCTTGGCGAAAGGATAGAGCGCGACGATACCGAGCGACAGCATGCCGAGGATGACGGTAAACCAGTTGAACTGCAGCACAACCAGCAGGCCGACGAGAGCCTGAAGCGCGATGAAGACCTTGGCTTGAAGGCGCGTCACGCGGCCCGATGGCAGCGGGCGCGACCGGGTGCGCGCCACCGACATGTCGATCTCGTGGTCGACCAGATCATTATAGGTGCAGCCGGCGCCCCGCATGGCGACCGCGCCGATGAAATAAAGCGCGAGGTGATAGATCACGACCAGGCCCGGCGAACCCCGTCCCATCGAAATCGAGGCATTGGCGGCGAGCGCCACCGACCAGAAACACGGCCACATCAGGAGCTGCCAGCCGATCGGCCTGTCCCAGCGCGCCAGCTGCGCATAGGGCCAGAGCCACGGGGGCAGCACTCGATACACCCAGTTTCCGGATGGCGCGTCAGCGACGCGCCCGTTGATGTCGCCTGTCTTTTGCATGAGCGAGTAGTAGTGATATCAGGCGTTCAAGGTCAAGCGGCGACGGGGCCGCAGCCCCGCTCATTCGTCAGTTGGCCGTGAAGTTGAACTTGTAGCTGGCCGACATGCCAATGAGGAGCTGGTTGCGGTCGCCGCGCTCGCGCACGAGGCTGCTGTCGGCGGCAGGGCCAGTCAGGCGCGTATATTCGAGGAATGTGCTGGTGGTCCAGTTCTCCGATGCCTTCCAGGTCAATGCACCGCCAACACCAACGGATTTGATGCCGCCTCCTGGATTATACGGGCTAAGGCCCGATGCCGCCGACTCCCGGGCATTAACGCCATAATAGGTGTTGAAATAGTCGCTCGAGGCGACAGTCATACGGGGGCCGCCGGACAGGCGTAGTTCCGGGGTGATGTCGGTGAAGGCATCGACGGCGGCATCGGCGACGAGGCCGCTATGGGCACGGATGCCCTGGCGCACTTCGACACGCGCGCGCAGCCAATCGGTCGGATAGACCTCGGCGAAACCGCCGGCCTCCAGGCCCCATTTCACCTTTTTAAGCCCTTTGAGTTCACTGCCGTCGCTGGTGTCGCGGCTGCGCACGAACTTGCCGACGATACCGACCCGAAAGGCATCACTCTCGATGAGAGCGAAGGACGGATTGTCGTTACGCGAGGAGAAACGCGGGCCTGGCCCCTGCCTGCCGACCGACACCAGCGGCTGCCATTGCAGCCTGTTGTGCTTGCCGCCTTCGAATTTGGGCGCAGAGAAACCGGCCGCGCCGACGCTTAGATACCAATTGCCCGACCAGAAATGCTGGCCGTCTGCGGCGGCCGCAGAAGCAGAAGCGACGAGCAAACCGAAACTGATGAAAAGACGCGATCTCGCGAACATGATGCAACCCCCTGATACGCAATACAAAAGGCCATACACGCGGCCCTAGAGTTGCCCCAAACTATTCGGATCGCGTTACCGCTCTCTTAACCACAACGAACTGTTACCGACGGCAGCGAATTTAAGTGGAAAACCGGCCCAGCCGTTGCTTTGCGCCGACGTGCCGCGGTGATTTAAATCCGAAATGGATTATTCAATCACAGGTACTGATCGGATGGTGCGGGCAATATCTGATCAATCGAAGCCCCATAGTCTGCAGAGAGAAACACATGAAGACCACATCCCTGATTTCCCTGGGCTTATTTCTCGGCATCGGCGTGGCACTCTCAAGCTGTGTCGGCACTCCGATCAGCGGCGCCAAGCAAAGCCAGTTTTCCGTCAGGGCCGCATCCGGCAAGAAGACAAAAATCACCAGCGCTTCTCTTGTAAAGCAGGATTGCACCTTCGCAGGCTTCCCGTATACGGGCGTCGTCAAGGATCCGGCCCATGGCAAGGTCGAGGTCGAGCATGGCCCGGTGGCCGCGAAATTCCCGAAGGACAGCAACGCCTATCTGTGCAGCGGCAAGACAGTTCAGGGCAACATCATCTACTATACGCCAAACGCCGGCTTCACCGGGACGGATCAGTTCACGCTGCGGCTGACGGGATTGCATACCGACGGCACGGTGCAGGACGGAACGTTCAAGGTTCATGTCGGGCGATAGCCCGAAAGTCGGTCAACCCGGCAACGGCAACCCAGAAATGCGAACGCCGGCCCATGGAAATCCAAGGGCCGGCGCGATGAAGTGACGATAGGGAATTTTAGAACGTTACCTTTTCCAGAGGCGCGCGCGTTGCCTCGAATTCCCTGAGCTTTGCCTCGCGCTCGCCGATGTAATTGCGGTTGTCGGGAACGGCGAACTGGTTCTTGGCGATCTGAATCTGCATGATGAAAAGCTCATCCCAGCGGAAGCCCATTTCGGAGCCGGCCAGATAGAATTCCCACATGCGGAAGAACTTCTCGTCGTAGAGCGCAACGGCGTCGGCCTTGCGGGCGACGAAGTTGTTGCGCCAATGCCTGAGCGTATAGGCATAGTGCATCGGCAGGGTTTCGACGTCCCTCGTCAGCAGACCGGCCTTCTCGAGCGGCGGCGTGGTCTCGCCGATCGACGGGATGTAGCCACCCGGGAAAATATACTTTTCGATGAAGGCGTTGGTGGCGTAGCTCGGCTTCGGACGCGCGATGGAATGAAGCAACATCACGCCATTATCATCAAGCAGCTCCGAAACCTTGCGGAAGAACTTGCCGTAATCGCCGATACCGACATGTTCGAACATGCCGACGGAAACGATGCGGTCGAATTTCTTGCCGGTCAGGTAACGATAGTCCTGGAGTTCGAAGCGGACGCGATCGGACAGGCCGCGCTTGGCCGCACGTTCGCGAGATACTTTCAGCTGTTCTTCGCTGAGCGTGATGCCGGTGACGTCAAGGCCCGGATAGGCCTCCGCCAGATACATGGCCATGCCACCCCAGCCAGAACCGATCTCCAGCACCTTCTGACCCGGCTCGACCAACAGCTTCGCGGCGATATGGCGCTTCTTGGCCACCTGCGCTTCGTAGAGGCTGATGCCGGGCGGATTGAAATAGGCGCAGGAATATTGCCAATCCTCATCGAGGAAGAGATCGAACAGCTTCGCCGACAGGTCGTAGTGATGCGCAACATTGTATTTGTTGCGATTGACCGGCGAGCGGCTCTTGAGCTGCTGCCAGACGATACGTCCGAACAGCAGCGCCGCCATGCGGAAATCGAAGATTTCGTTGGTGGTATTCTGCTTCACCAGCGAGAGGAATTCATAGATATCCCCCTGCTCTAGAATGAAGCGGCCCTCCATGTACATCTCGCCGAGCTTCAGCGTCGGATCGCGCGCAATCGCGTCTTCCGCCTGCTGGTCGGCAATGCGCGCCACGATCGTTTCGCCGGAGCCGTCACCGATCGTGTGCGTCTCGCCGGATGCGAGCGTGAGCTTGAAGGAGCCTTTACGGATGAGTTTCTTAACGAGAGAAAGAAGTGCCGACGCCATGGACGCCTCGAATGTTATGACATGACATTAAGGCAGACTTTAGCGCCTCACAGCTGAGTGGCAAGATCAGCTTTTCGCACAGGTTGGCACTCTGGCAACAACTCTGCCAGAGTGTGACATTCTTGCATAATCTCTCGCTAAGTCCTTATTTTCGTTTGAGTGCGTCCGCCAAGGCGGCACCAAAACTACCCCGTTCTTCGGTCTTTGGGCGGCTATTGTTCTTAACGCTAGCGTTGCGGGCACCGTTCTGCTCGCGCGACTCACGCCCTGAGGGGGCCGCCGCAGTGCCGCCATCTTTGCGCATCGACAGGGCGATTCGCTTCCGCTTCGCGTCGACCTCGACCACTCTCACCTTGACCACGTCGCCGGCCTTCACGACCTCATGCGGATCCTTGACGAAGCGGTCGGCCAGTTGCGAGACATGCACCAAACCGTCCTGGTGGACGCCAATATCGACGAAGGCGCCAAAGGCGGCGACATTGGTAACAGTCCCCTCCAGCAACATGCCAAGCTTGAGGTCGCTGATCTCGTTCACGCCTTCGGCGAAGGTCGCGGTCTTGAAGCTCGGACGCGGGTCGCGGCCGGGCTTCTCCAGCTCGGCGATGATATCTCGCACGGTCGGCAGACCGAATTTCTCGTCGATGAACTGTCTGGGATCGACGGACTTCAGCGCAGCCGTATCGCCCATCAGCGTGCGCAGGTCGCGACCGCAGGCGGCGACAATCTTCTTGGCGACACCGTAGGCTTCCGGATGCACGGAGGAAGCATCCAGCGGCTCCTTGCCATTGGGGATGCGCAGGAAGCCCGCGCATTGCTCGAAGGTACGTTGACCGAGACGCGCGACCTTCAACAGATCGCGACGGGTTTCGAAGGCGCCTTCACCATCACGATGCTTGACGATCGCCTCGGCGATCGAGGGGCCGAGGCCGGAGACGCGGGCCAGCAGCGGCGCCGAGGCCGTGTTCAGGTCGACGCCGACGGCATTCACCGCATCTTCGACGACCGCATCCAGCGAACGGGAGAGCTTCTGCTGGTCGACATCGTGCTGATATTGGCCGACGCCGATCGACTTCGGCTCAATCTTCACCAGTTCGGCCAGCGGATCCTGCAGGCGGCGGGCGATGGAGACGGCACCGCGCAGCGAGACATCGAGGCCGGGGAACTCAAGCGCTGCCGTTTCCGAGGCGGAATAGACGGAGGCGCCTGCCTCCGAGACGATGACCTTGGTGGGCTTCGGCGCCGGCAATTCCGCCAGCATATCGGCCACCAGCTTTTCCGTCTCGCGGCTGCCGGTGCCGTTGCCGATGGAGATCAGCTCGACCTTGTGCTTACGGATGAGGGCCGCAAGGGTCGCCTGCGTGCCGCGCACATCGTTCTTCGGCGGGAAAGGATAGACCGTCGTCGTCTCCAAGAGCTTGCCGGTGCCGTCGACGACAGCCACCTTGACGCCGGTACGGATGCCCGGATCGAGGCCCATGGTGGAGCGCGAGCCGGCGGGCGCGGCCAGCAGCAGATCCTTCAGATTGCGGGCGAAAACATGGATCGCCTCTTCTTCGGCGCGCTCGCGCAGTTCGCGCATCAGGTCGAGCGACAGCGACATGGAGAGCTTCACACGCCACGTCCAGCTCGCAACCTCGGTGAGCCAGCGGTCGCCAGGCCGGTTCGGGCCGATCTCGTAGGCGGTGGTGATCATCCGCTCGACAGGCTTGTTCGGGGAGACGGCATCAACATCGACTTCGATATTCAGCGTCAGGAACTCTTCGTTCCAGCCGCGCAGCATGGCGAGTGCACGATGGCCGGGGGCTGTCGCCCAGCGCTCCTGATGCGCGAAGTAATCGGAGAATTTGGCGCCGGCCTCCTGCTTGCCGTCGACGACGGCAGCTTTGAGGGTGGCGTTCACCTTCATATAGCCGCGCAGCTTGCCGAGCAGGTCGGCATTTTCGGCAATGCCTTCGGCGATGATGTCGCGCGCGCCCTCGAGCGCCGTCTTCACATCCGTAACCTCGACTGTGATGAAGCCTTCGGCGAGAGCCGCCGGCTCCTTCGAGCGATCGGCGAGGATCGTATCGGCGAGCGGGCCGAGGCCGCGCTCCCTGGCGATTTCGGCACGGGTGCGGCGCTTGGGCTTATAAGGCAGATAAAGATCTTCCAGCTCGGCCTTGGTGGCAACGGTGGCGACCTTGCGCATAAGCTCGTCGGTCATCTTGCCCTGGCCGGTGATGGATTCGACAATGGCGGCGCGGCGGGCTTCCAGTTCGCGCAGATAGACCAGCCGTTCGGCCAGCGTGCGGAGCTGCGTGTCATCGAGACCACCCGTCACTTCCTTGCGGTAGCGGGCTATGAACGGCACGGTCGCGCCTTCGTCGAGAAGCTCGATGGCTGATTTGGCCTGATCCGGGCGGGCATTGATCTCGGCGGCAATGGTTGCGGCAAGGGAACGAATATCGGCGGCCATGTGACTCTCTGAACTGGACAATCGTGAAGGGGACCATAAGCACGATCCCGCTGGCATAAGAAACAGTTTTCGACGCGGATCGTGCCGATCCACGCAGGAACCGGACGATCTCGCGTCGAAATCGCATCTCGCTTTAGCGATAGAAAAAGGCGTGGCAATGTTGGTCGCGGAACCTCCACAGGATTTGATGCTTGACCTTTGGGCCACGCCCGCTTAACCGCGCAAAGGAACGCAACGAAAGGGCAAGCCATGAGAGTTCTGTTGATCGGATCGGGCGGACGCGAGCACGCACTGGCCTGGAAACTGGCGCAATCGCCTCTCATGACAGAGTTCTACGCCGCGCCTGGTAATCCCGGCATCGCCGAGCATGCGACGCTGGCGGCACTCGATATCGACAATCACGATGCTGTCGTCGCCTTCTGCAAAGAGAAAGCCATCGACTTCGTGGTTGTCGGGCCGGAAGCGCCGCTGGTCGCGGGTATTGCAGACGCGCTGCGGGCCGCTGGCATCGCCGTATTCGGCCCTTCGGCAGCGGCGGCACAGCTCGAGGGATCCAAGGGCTTCACCAAGGATATCTGCGCCCGCTACGACATCCCGACCGGGGCCTATCAGCGCTTCAACAACGGGCCGAAGGCGAAGGCCTATGTTCGTGCGCAGGGTGCGCCGATCGTCGTCAAGGCCGACGGGCTTGCCGCCGGCAAGGGCGTGACGGTCGCCATGACGGTCGACGAAGCATTGGCGGCCATCGACGATTGCTTCGAAGGTGCATTTGGCGAGGCCGGTGCGGAAGTCGTGATCGAAGCCTATCTCGATGGCGAGGAGGCAAGTTTCTTCTGCCTCTGCGACGGCAAGCATGCTCTGGCGCTGGCCACCGCACAGGACCACAAGCGCGTCGGCGACGGCGACACAGGCCCGAACACGGGCGGCATGGGCGCCTACTCCCCGGCTCCGGTCATGACGCCGGACATGGTCGAGCGCACGATGAAGGAAATCATCGAGCCGACAATGCGGGGCATGGCGGAAAGCGGCCATCCCTTCAGTGGCGTCTTCTTTGCGGGGTTGATGATCACCGCCAAGGGTCCGGAACTCATCGAATACAATGTCCGCTTCGGTGATCCGGAATGCCAGGTGCTGATGATGCGGCTGAAGAGTGATCTGCTGCCGCTGCTCTTTGCCTGCTCCAACGGTACGCTCGATCAGGTGAGCGCCGAGTGGAGCGACGACCCGGCACTGACCGTGGTCATGGCCTCCAAAGGCTATCCCGGCTCCTACGCCAAGAATACGCCGATTGCGGCACTCCCCGCCGACAGCGAGGGATCGAAGGTGTTTCATGCCGGCACAGCCTTGAAGGATGGAGCGCTGGTGGCGACCGGCGGCCGCGTTCTCAACGTCACCGCGACCGGCAAGACTGTCGGCGAGGCACAGAAGCGCGCCTATGCGCTTGCCGGTGACGTGGAATGGGAAAACGGCTTTCACCGCAACGACATCGGCTGGCGTGCAGTCGAGCGCGAAGGGTAAACAAACGGCCGATGCCTCAGCCGGCAGTCCATTAAATCTTTACCTAATCTCCTGACGGTATGGAAACAAAGCTTCGCTAAAGTCTCCTTCAATCTGAAGCGTGTCGCGATCTCCGGGATTCGCGCTCCGCGCTTCAGGCCTTTGATTTCACGCATGTCATTATCGCAAAACCGCTCTACACTTTTGCGCGACATGCTTTGGATGGAGTTGTTTGCGATGCGTTCCTTCTTCCTGACCTTGGCATGCGTGCTGGCCGGTGGTTCGGCCATGGCTTCGTCCATCCAGTCCATCGACGGCACGATGCGCGGCGACAAGACCAGCATTGTCGAGAAGAGCTGCGCAGAGTGCCCTCCCCTCAAGCCGCAGGAGAGGGAAAAGGAATACACCGTCCCGACCCTCGCGCCCGGCACTCAATCGGTTGCCATTCAGACGATCGACGGCGAAAAGAGGGTCGTGCGCACCGAGGCCTGGATGGGCGGCTCCCCGGTGATGTTCGTCAGCAAACCTACCCCGGAAGCGCTGGCTGCTGCCGGCACCTCTCCTGACGGTATTGACCTCACGGCCAAGACGGCATCGCTGTTGGCGACGGCTCACGAACCCGCACGTCTTGATATCTCTACCTTCGAGCTTCGTCAGTAAGAGCTGGATTTACTGCTCTGCCTCCTCACGACTTGCGCCGCGAGTTCAAGATTCTCGGTTATTATGCGAATCTACATTTAAGAACATTCGAATTATCAAAATAAAAGATCCGTGGTTCCAGTAAAAGCTGCCATTGGCGACAACTCAAACCGGATATTACTGTTGCCTGCAGGAGCATATCCCCGGTTTCATCTAGGGTAAGATACAACCATGTCCCTGCAATTAAAGATTTTTTAGACATAAACGGCGATTTTACTGTCCACCGGACAGCAGCATGTCATTCAAGCAGCGGCAAACGTATTGGGTCTCTCTCAGGCGCTCGCACAGGCGGTAGGATACCGCACCGGTACCCAGTTACCTGTGGAGGCACTATTGAAGAATCTCAAGATCGCACATCAACTATTTGCCCTGCTCGGCGTCCTAATGGCCGCCTTCGCCGTGGCCACTTATTTTCAGATCAAGTCTCAGGCCGATTCCATCTATGACGACCGCTTCGATATGCTGCGCACGCAGGTCGAATCCGGCGTTTCCGTTTTGAACCAGTATTATCAGCGCGAAAAATCCGGCGAGCTGACGCATGAGGCGGCCCAGGCCGAGGCCTTCAAGGTCTTGTCGCATGTCAGCTTCGCACCGGCGGGCTATCTCTTCGGTTTCGACTACAATGTCGTGCAGCGCATTCACCCGAGCCCGGTCAATATCGGCAAGGACATGTCCTCGCAGGTCGACAAGAACGGCACCCATTTCAGCAAGGAAATGGTCGAGAAGGCCATCAAGGGTGGCGGCCGCACCATCTACTATTGGAACAAGCCCGGCCATCCCGAAAGCGACTTCTTTCTGAAGGGCAGCTACTCGGCCGCTTTCGACCCCTGGCAGATCGTGCTCGGCTGCGGCGTCTACATGGATGACCTGCAGGAGCAGATCAACACGACCATGTGGCGCGCCCTGCTCATCTGCGGCATCGTCTTCGTCATCGGCATCGGTGCGGCTCTCTATTGCATCCGCGGGATCACCCGACCACTCGCCAATGTCCACGCCGCCCTCAAGGCCGTAGCCGATGAAGACGTGAAGATCACAATCCCACACGTCGAGATGCGCAACGAAATCGGCCTTATGGCCAAGGCGACCCAGGCGTTGCAGGAAAAGATCCGCGAACGCCACATGCTGGCCGACCGACAGGCAGCCCAGGAACTCGAAATCAGCAGCGAGCGCGAACAGAACATGCGCCAGCAGCAGGACGAAGCCCGCGAGCAGGCGCGCGTCGTCTCCGTCATTGGCAAGGCGCTGGAAGACCTCGCCCGCGGCGATCTGACGGTGCGTTGCGGCGATCTCGGCGCCAGCTACGCCGGCCTTCGCAACAACTTCAACGAGGCGCTGTCGCATCTCGAAGCCGCAATGGGTCGCGTCAATGCCAAGGGCAACGACATCGGCCTCAGCAAGGAAGAAATCCGCCGCGCCTCCAACGAACTGTCGCAGCGCACCGAACGCCAGGCCGCCAGCCTGGAAGAGACGTCGGCGGCACTCGACGAGCTCACTGTCGCCGTCCGCCAGACGGCGGAGGGCGCACATGAGGCCAGCAAGCGCGTTCACTCCGTCAGCACCGAGGCCTCGCGTAGCGACGCAGTCGTTGCCCAGGCAATCGAAGCCATGAGCGGCATCGAAAGATCTTCCTCTGAAATCGGCAAGATCATCGGCGTCATCGACGAGATCGCCTTTCAGACCAACCTGCTTGCGCTCAATGCCGGCGTCGAGGCCGCCAGAGCCGGCGAATCGGGCAAGGGCTTTGCTGTCGTCGCCCAGGAAGTGCGTGAACTGGCCCAGCGCTCTGCGGCAGCCGCCAAGGAGATCAAGGATCAGATCGCTCGCTCCTCCGGCCAGGTCGACCAGGGCGTCCGTCTCGTCGGCGAAGCAGGCGAAGCGCTGAAGCGCATCTCCGACCAGATCAAGGCCGCCAACGAGATCGTCTCGAAGATCGCCCACAGCGCCTCCGAGCAGGATACGACGCTGCGCTCGATCTCCTCCTCGATGAACCAGCTCGATGCCGCCACGCAGCAGAACGCCGCAATGGCCGAAGAGACCACCGCATCGGCCGAGACGCTCGCCGCCGACACGGAAGATCTTCTCGCCCTCATCCGCGGCTTCCGCGTTGCCGAAGGCCGCTCGGCCATGGATCATCGCCGCGCCGCCTAATCAGCGTAGGGCAGAAAACCGAAACCGCCGGGCTCGCGTCCGGCGGTTTTCTTTTGAGCTGCGATTGGTTGCTTTAGTCTGCGATTTTCAGCCGCGCGACCAGGCTGTCGATCTCGCGGTCGGAATAAACCTCGATGCCGGCCTGCTTGAGCAATGCCGCTGTGACGCCCATGCCATTCTGCCGGCCGCCGGAGAATGAGCCGTCATAGATGAAGCCGGAGCCGCAGGACGGGCTGCCGTCGATCAAGAGAGCGTAGCGACAGCCGGTTTCCTGTGCGAGCGCCAACGCATTTTCCGCTGCCCGACGAAACTCCGCCGTGACATCGCCGCCAGTGATCTCCATGACCGTTGCCGTGCCGGCAAGCACATCCTTGCCGGTTGCGCCGCCTGCAATCTCAGCCGGTGGCCTCGGTACGGCCATCCCTGCGGACATTTCCGGACAGATCGTCACCAACAGCCCCTCTTCGCGCCAGCGATCGATCGCCGGATGGATGAGCGGCTTGGAACGGCCGTCATAGCGAACGGCATGGCCCATGAGGCAGGCGCTGACGAGGATCTTTCCGGTCATCGCGCGCCCATGCCTTATCCCGCGATTTTCGAGAAGTCGGCGACGGTGCCGGTTGCCTCGCGGATCAGACGCAGCAGCGCCAGACGATTGGCGCGGATGGCGGCGTCTTCGTCATTGACGAGTACATCTTCGAAAAAGCGATCCACGGGCGCGCGCAGCTTGGAAAGGGCTGCCATGGCCGAGCGGAAATCTTCCTTGGCAATTGCGTCGGAAGCCTCGGCGGAGGCAGCCTTGACGGCGGCGAAGAGATCCTTTTCCGCATCGAGCTTCAGCAGGGCTTCCGAAACGCTATCGGCAACGACGGTGCCCTTCTTCTCTTCGGCAGCGAGAAGCTGGGTGGCACGCTTGGTGCCCGCCAGCAGGTTCTTGCCGTCCTCGGAGGTGATGAAGGCGGTCAGCGCCTCGACGCGACGGGCGACCATCAGCAGATCGTCAGTCTCCGGCGTCAGCACTGCGTCTATCAGATCGTGGCGGGCGCCAAGATCGCGGAGATAAACCTTGAGACGATCATGGAAGAAAGCGAGCAGGTCTGCATCCTTGGTGGTCGCGAGCAGCGGCAGGCGCACGCCGCGTTCCAGGAGGATGCGGACGACGCCAAGCGCGGCACGGCGCAACGCGTAGGGGTCCTTCGAGCCCGTCGGCTTTTCGTCGATCGCCCAGAAGCCGACGAGCGTATCCAGCTTGTCGGCGAGCGCGACCGTGATCGCGACCTTGTCTTCGGGGACGCGGTCGGACGGGCCTTGCGGCTTGTAGTGATCCTCGATAGCGGCGGCGACCGAGCCGTTCTCGCCCTGCAGTGCCGCATATTTGCGACCCATGAGGCCCTGAAGCTCGGGGAACTCGCCGACGGCTTCGGTGCGAAGGTCAGCCTTGGCCAGCACAACGGCGCGATCGACCAGAGCGGCATCGGCGCCAGTAATTTTGGCGAGGTCAGTGGCCAGCGCACGGATGCGGGCGACACGCTCGCCCTGGCTGCCGAGCTTGGCATGGAAGGTGACGTTCAATGCGTCGAGCTTCGCCATGCGCTGATCGAGCGGCTTCTTTAGGTCGAGACCGAATTTTTTAGCAGAAGCTTCCAGCGTTTCGAGATCGGGCAGATCGCCCTGGTCACGCTTCCAGAAGTGCAGCGCGTCGGACAGACGGGCGCGCACGACCTTGCCGTTGCCGTGGATGATTTCCTTGCCGCCATCCGTCGCCTGGATATTGGCGACGAGAATGAAGCGGTTGGACAGCGTCTCGCCGGCCTGCGGACGGGTGACGAAACACTTCTGATTGGTCTTGATAGTCAGGCGGATGATCTCGGACGGGATCGACAGATAGTTTTCCTCGAAGGAGCCCATCAGCACCTGCGGCCACTCGACGAGGCCGGATACTTCTTCCAGCAAGCCTTCGTCTTCGACCAGCTCCAGGCCGTTGGCAAAGGCGATGTCGCGGGCATCATGCAGGATGATGTCCTTGCGGCGCTCCGCATCCAGGATGACATTGGCCTTTTCGAGGCTCGAGACATAGTCATCGAAACGCTTGACCGTAATCGGGCCTGGCGCATGGAAGCGATGGCCATAGGTCACGTTGGAAGCAAGGATACCGTCAATCTCGAAGGGGATGACCACGGTCTCTTCATGCTCGGTGCCGAAGGTGCAGACGATCGATTGCAGCGGGCGCACCCAACGCAGCGAGCCGGGCTTTACCGATGCCTTGCCCCAGCGCATGGATTTCGCCCAGGGGAAGTTTCTTATGATGTCGGGCATCACGGCCGCAACGATCTCCTCTGCGGCGCGACCGGGCTTGGAAATCACGGCAACGTAGAAATCGCCCTTCTTCGGGTCACTCTGCACCTGAGCTTCTGAAATCGAAGAAAGGCCTGCGCCACGCAAAAAGCCTTCGATCGCCTTCTCGTTGGCATCGGTGCGCGGACCCTTGCGCTCTTCGCGCACATCGGCCGAGCGCGCGGTCAGGCCGCGAATGTCGAGCGTGAGGCGCCGCGGCGTCCAATATTCCCTGGCCCCCTCATAGGAAAGACCCGCTTCGACCAGGGCATCGGTCACCAGCTTCTTCAGGTCACCGGCAGCCTTGCGCTGCATACGGGCGGGAATTTCCTCGGAGCGGAGTTCGAGAAGGAGATCGGGCATGGGAGCTGTCTTTGCGTTGAGGCAGAAATGGTCCGGGCGGACTTAGCAAGCCCGGCGACAAAAGTCACCAAGGCAAACGGCGAATTTACCACCCTCCACCGCCTCCACCGCCGCCACCGCCTCCGGAGAAGCCACCGCTACCGCTGCCGCCTCCTCCATTACCGAAAGCGGAGGAAGAGCTGGAGGCAGGCGCAGGAATGGTCGAGGCGATGGTGGAAGCCATCGAGGAGGAGAAGTCGCCGATCGTTCCGCCAATGTTGCCCGGACGGAAGTCGCCGGAATACCAGAGCGGCGCATAGGCTGCTGCCGCTGTTGCCCCCGCTGCCGTGGCAAGCCATGTCTCGAAGGCGCTGGACCATGGTTTTTCAACGCCGAGTGCTACCGCATAGGGTAGCAGCGTTTCGAAATGCCCTGGCGACATCTGTGGTGCGCCCTGCATGTTCATCCGGTCGCGCTCCGCCAGCGTCAGATATTGTCTGAGACCGGCAATGCCATCCATCATCTTACGCCCGAGCGGCGTCGGCGCGCCCATCAGGAAATAGAAGACGACGTTAAGCGCGAAAATGCCGACGATGCCTGCGACCAGCGGCAACAGACCTGCCTCCCAGAGCGGCACGACCGCGGCGGCAAAACCGCTAACGGCAATCGAGACGAAGACGAAACCGAAGAAGGCGAAGATCAGCACCGAAACAATGCGCTGGGCGAGGCTCGCATTGTGTCTGCGGAACCTGCGGCCGATCGAGCTCGCAAAGATCGTCACGAAAATCGACAGGAAACCGGGCACGACAATCAGCGGCAGCGCATTCTCGTGCAGACGGCCGAAGATGACGATCGCAGCCAGAACCAGAACAGAAAGGGCAATACCGGCAATCACATAGAGCGAATTGGCCTTGTAGTATTCGCCGCGATGATCGCGCTCGATGGCGCTGCGGAATTTCGAGCCGAGCCGCTGCACCGCCTCGCCGTTCGCCTTGTCGATGACAAGTGGAGAGAATGGCCCGACGGCCTGCATCAGCACCTTGTCGCCACCGCCCAGATCAGTGCCAGCCTTGCCCGTGGGGCGGATGACCACCTTTCCCGCGAGATCGTCGAGAATGACATAACCGCGCACGGCAAGATCGATCGCCGTTGCCGAGAATGCCGTCCAGCTGGAGCTGGCAAAACCCTTGTTGTCGATATAATTGACCAGGGCCGGTGAAATGCCTTCGGGCGGATCCCAGCGCGGGACCATGACGCCGGCCGGCGGGTCGCGGCCAACCGCAATCCAGCTGCGCATGTAGTAGACAAACAGCAGGATCAGGCCGCCGATGGCGATCGTCGTGTCGAGATGATCCCTGAGGAACCAGCCCCATTGCTGGCTGTCGCTCGGCGGCGCAATCGCCCCTTTTGCAAGCTTGATGGCGATTGTCAGACCTTCGGCGCTCGCGAGCGGCCGGGTTGTCGTAAAGGTAGCTACATTGCCGTCCGCGCTGGCGCTGGCACTCTTGCCGTTGGCACCGAGCGGCCCGGTGAAGAAAGCAAGCTGTTGCGGCCGCACGCCGTCAGGCAATGTGACGGTTGCCCTGGCGTTGATGATCGGGAACAGCCAGCCATTGCCGGTCACGTTCCAATAGAGCTCGTCGTGATCGTCGAAATAGCGCATCTGACGATTGGTGTCGTATGTGATGCGAAAGCTATGCGGGCCGGGTTTCAAGACCCGCTCGGCATTGCCGATATATATGCGCTCGCCGCCCCTGATGCGCTCAGTGCGCCAATCCTCCGGCTGGTCGTCACGTTCGACGGACACGACCTTGAAATCCACCTGGATCTCCCGGCCGCCGGCATCGGTCATAACAAGCGGAAAATCGCGGAAAATACCGCGTCTGATGTCTTGGCCTTCCGAATTGACAGCAATGGTCTCGACCACCCGCATGGAGCCGTCGCGATGCAGGGTAATCGCCTGATCGAATTTGGTGATGAGTTCGGCCGCGGTGACAGCCGTTGCGCAAAGCAGCAGGCAGAGAGCCAGGAAGAACCCGCAAAGCCGTGTCATCACTCCCCCAAAGGATGGCCGCGGCGCCGTTGCCGGCGCCGCCTTGCGTCAACAATGCTTCCGCACCCCACCATCCCTCGGAATGGCGGAGCGTCAATCTTCGTAAGAGACCCCGAGCGAAGCCAGCACGTTCCAATAGGACGGGAAGGTCTTGGCTACGCAATCGGGGTCGAGAATGGTGATGCCACCGATCTTCAGGCCGGCGAGCGCAAAGCTCATGGCAATGCGGTGATCGGCGAAACTATCGATCTCCGCAGGCAGCACCTTGCCGGCGAGGCTCGGATCGGATGCAACGATCAGATCGTCGCCCTCTTCCGTGCCGAGGTTCGGAACGATGCGCGACAGGCCGCTCGACAGTGCGCGGATACGGTCGCATTCCTTGACGCGCAGGTTCTCGATGCCGACGAAGCGCACCGGCGTTTCGTTGAAGGCGGCAAGGACGGCAAGCGTCGGGATAGCATCCTGCATCTGCGAGCCGTCGATGACGGCCGGAAGATGCGGGAACTTGGAAATCAGATCATAAGCTTTCGCATCCGGCTGAGAGAACTGTTCGGCCGGGGTGCCAAGATCGATCTTGCCGCCACCAAGCACTTCAGCTGCCCAGAGATAGGTCGCGGCAGAGGCATCCGGCTCGATCAGGAAATCGGCGGCATGATAGCCGGTGGGCTCGACGCGCCAGGCGACGGGGCTCACGCGCTCGACCTTGGCGCCGAAAGCACGCATGGCCGCAACCGTCAGATCGATATAGCCGAGGGCGCCGATATGCTCGCCGAGCAGCTCGATATCGACAGCGCGGTCGCCGCCGGCCGCCATCATCAACAGCGCCGAGACATACTGGCTGGAAAGGCCGCCATCGATCTGCACGCGGTTTGCCTCGAAACGACCGGTGCCATTGACGGTCACGGGCGGGCAGCCGGTTTCGGCCGAAGCGTCGATGCCGAGCGAGCGCAGCGCGTCGACGAGCGGGCCGATCGGCCGCTTGCGCATATGCTCGTCGCCATCGACGATGACCTTGCCTTCGACCAGGGCGGCGGCAGCTGTCAGGAAGCGTGTCGCCGTTCCGGCATTGCCGAGAAAGAGAGGAGCTGCGGGCGCCTTCAGCTTGCCGCTGCCTGTCACGATGAAGGTGGTATCGTCAGGCTCATCGATCGTGACGCCCATGGCGCGCAGCGCTTCGGCCATATAGCGGGTATCGTCGCTCTTCAGCGCGCCTATCAGCCGGCTCGTGCCCTTGGCAAGGCCTGCCAGCAACAGTGCGCGGTTGGTGATCGACTTCGATCCCGGCGGCATGGCGCGCCCGGTCAGAGGCTTGCCCGGCGGGATAATCGTGAGTTTGGCTCTACCCATCATCATTCTCTTTGGTCAGTCAGGAAAACGGCCGATGGCCGTCGGTCGGCATCCTTTACCGCCTCGCATGAAAAACCGATAGCAAAAATCTCAGAACTTTACCGTGGGAACGGCACGATCCGCTTCGTTGGTGATTTCGAAATAGGCTTTCTTCACGAAGCCGAAGGGGCCGGCAATGAGGTTGTTCGGGAAGGTCTCGACCTTGACGTTCAGATCGCGTGCGGCGCCGTTGTAATAGCGACGCGACATCTGGATCTCGTTTTCCGTCTTCTCCAGCGACTGTTGCAGCTCGACGAAGCCCGTATTCGCCTTCAGGTCCGGATAGGCTTCGGAAACGACCATCAGACGGCCAAGCGCCTGGCTGAGAACGCCTTCGGCCGCAGCACGGCCCGCTACATCACCCGCCGGCACGGCCTGTGCCGCATTGCGCGCCTGGGTAACTTCGACCAGCGTCTTGTTCTCATGGCCAGCATAACCTTTGACCGTCTCGACCAGATTGGGAATGAGATCGGCGCGTCGCTTCAACTGCACATCGATGCCGGACCATGCCTCCTCAGCAACCTGGCGGGCGCGAACGAGCCCGTTGTAGATGAAGACGACATAGAGCGCGGCCAGCACTATGACTGCGAGAAGAATAAGCATCTGATATCCCCGTGGCGACTGCAACCATGGGGACACTACAGCATCGGCCCGAAAATCGGAATCGATTTTCGGAAGGCCTGATGCGTAGATTCAAAGACATTGAGCGCCGTGCGAACATTTGTTCTGGGAGCGCCCGTCTCACACGCTCCAACCCAAATTCAGGCTCAGGCGGCCTGCTGGTTCCAGTTGGCGCCGCCTGCATCGGTCAGCAGGAAGGCCTCGCCGCAAGCCTTGGCCAGCGTGCGCACGCGCAGAATATAGCTCTGGCGTTCCGTCACCGAAATGACGCCGCGGGCATCGAGCAGGTTGAAGACATGGCTCGCCTTGATGCACTGGTCGTATGCCGGGAAGACGCACTTGTGCAGGCGATGGCTTTCGCTGTCGCCAGGGGCGCCGGCTGCCAGCAATGCCTGGCATTCCTTCTCCGCATCGATGAAGTGGCGATGCAGCATCTCGGTATTGGCATATTCGAAATTATGCCGGGAATATTCCTGCTCGGCCTGCAGGAACACATCGCCATAGGTGATCTTGTCTTCGCCTTCGAGGCCGTTGAAATTCAGGTCATAGACGCTGTCGACGCCCTGCACATAGGTCGCAAGACGCTCCAGACCGTAGGTCAGCTCGCCGGCAACCGGCGCGCATTCAATGCCGCAGACCTGCTGGAAATAAGTGAACTGCGAGACTTCCATGCCGTCGCACCAGCATTCCCAGCCGAGGCCCCATGCGCCGAGCGTCGGGCTTTCCCAGTCGTCCTCGACGAAGCGGATATCGTGTAGAAGCGGATCGAGGCCGATCGCCTTCAGCGAGCCGAGATATAGCTCCTGTAGGTTCGTAGGATTGGGCTTCAGGATGACCTGGTACTGATAATAGTGCTGCAAGCGGTTCGGGTTTTCGCCATAGCGGCCGTCGGACGGGCGGCGCGACGGCTGGACATAGGCTGCACGCCACGGCTTGGGGCCGAGAGAGCGCAGCGTGGTGGCCGGATGGAACGTGCCGGCGCCGACTTCCATGTCGTAGGGCTGCAGAACCGCGCAACCCTTGTCGGCCCAGTAATTGTGCAGCGTCAGGATCAACGCCTGAAAGGAGCGCTTCGGGTTCATGTGGTCGGGCACGTTGGCAGTCATGGGAGCTGATTTCTTCTGCTAGCGAATTGTTTGGCGGACAGGTGCCACGGCGGGGCGAATGGGTCAAGGCTTTGCAGCGTAAACCGCTATCCGGCTTGCCTCACCGAGACACGCGGTGCTATTCTTCGTCGCGCTTCACCCGATATTCTCCGGTCTTCGGATCCTTGATCAGCGTTCCCATCGCGCCGGTGCGCCGCTCCGTTTCGGCGCGGCGGGATTTTTCGGCGAGCCGTTGAGCATCGCGAACGAAGCGCCGATACAAGAACCAGATGCCGCCGATGACGACGATGAAGAAGATGATCCGGGACATTACCCAGCGCTCCCGATTACAATCCGTACCGGCCCCACAATGCCTTTTCCTCTGCCGCTTCGGCAAGCCCGGCTGCAAGGCCAGCGCCAAGGCCGTCCATGCTGCCCAGCGAAATGCCCGGAGCCTTGCGACCGAAAAGGCTGCGAGGCGTGGTGACCAGCGCAAGCTTGACCTTGTCGCCGAAGCGTTTCCTCAGCTCCTGGCGCATGTCGCCGAGACCATCGATGAGGCCAAGCTCCAGCCCGCGGCTGCCCGTCCAGAACAGGCCGGAGAACACCGTTCCGTCCGCCGAGAGCTTTCCAGTGCGCCGCTCCAGCACCATATCGATGAAGACCTTGTGGATCTCGAGCTGTAGGCTTTTCAGATACTCGATGTCCTTTTCCTTCTCCGGCTGGAAAGGATCGAGGATCGCCTTGTTCTCGCCGGCGGTATAGACGCGGCGCTCGACCCCGATCTTCTTCAGCAGTTCGGGAAAGCCGAAGCCGCCGGAGACGACGCCGATCGAACCGACGATGGAGGTGGCGTCGGCGATGATCTCGTCACCCGCCAGCGCGATCATGTAGCCGCCGGAGGCAGCAACATCCTCGACGAACACCAGAACTCTCTTGTTTTTCTCGGACGCCAGATCGCGAATGCGATTGTAGATCATGCGCGACTGCACCGGAGAGCCGCCCGGCGAATTGACGACGATGGCGACAGCCGGAGCCGCCTTCATCTCGAAGGCTTTTTCCAAGGCCTGCGCCACACCCGCCAGATTAAGCGATTGCCGCAGCGGGCCGCCGCCGGACGAGATGACGCCGCTCAGCCGGACCACGGGTATGATCACCCGTTCCTTGCGGAAGCGCTTCGGAAGCATGCGTCTCAAGAACTCAACCATTCGTCATCCCTGAATCATGATGTTTGCTGCCCCGTGATGTATGCATGGAAACGGCAAACGCAACATTGCGGGTGTTATTTCCTTGTCCGATCAATACGAACCAGGGTCTATCGACGCGGATATGGTGCGCGGCCATTGTTCATATCGTCGACGAAATCGGTGAATTTATGCGTACCCTCGCCATGCATGGTCAGGGGCGTTCGCAGCGCCAACCTGGCCCTTGATCCCTTGATTGCCGTTACCAGGATGCGCACGGCATTTTCGCCTTCGCGCGGATGGATCGGCGTGATCTCGATGCCGCCGAAGCGACGGCCGCAGGCAGCAATGATCTCGCCGATGGATTCGGGCCGCGCGATCAGCGACAGCTGGCCACCTGATATCATGATAGCGCCTGCCGTGCGTATCCAACGCTCGAACAGCCCTTCCGTCATGGCATGCGCCTCTGCTTTCAGCGCATCGGGTGTCAGACGGTCGCTGGCATCGTTGAAGGGCGGATTCATGATGACATGATGGAAGCTGTCGTCGGCGAGACCCGCTTCGTTACGGGCCTTGCCGATGAGCGTCACGTCGGCCTCGATCACCGAGACGCGAGCCGCAAAACGTGCATTTTCCGGCAGCAGCAGGCTCTTGCGGGCGAATTCGGCCATATCGGGCGAGCGCTCGAACAGCACCACCTCGGCCCGGTCGAGCCGCGAAGCGACGGCCATTCCGGCCGCACCGGCACCAGCGCCGAGATCGGCGACCCGGATCATGCGATCGTCGGCGACGAGCGCGGCCAACAGCATGGCATCCATGCCTGAGCGATGCCCCCTGCCCTTTGGCTGGACAATATGAAACGCGCCGCGATGGAAGGCATCGATGGTTTCGGAAGGACTTTCGGCCATGGCGAACCTCAGCCGCGCGCCGGGCGAAGCTCGTCGCCGAGGCCGGCATCGACGAGGATCCGCCGGGCCTGATCGGCACGCTCCTCCTCCACCAGAAAACGGCGCGGCAGCATGCCGAGCGAGCCTTCCAGGATGCTCATGGCCTGATCCGCAACGAAGCAGTGAATCCCGGCGTCCTTCATCAGACTCTGCGCAAACGAGAGCAGGACGGGATCGTTGGTGCGGATCAGTTCGTGCATAAGCCCTAGAATTCCTGTCAAATTTACGCGACGAGACAATTCGCCTCTTGCCGCTTGTTTCGCCCCTTCTTATTGTGCTTTGCAGAAAATGAACAGGAGTCCGGATCGTTGGGCGTCGTGATACCGCTGGAAGAAAGCAAGAATAAACTGGCATCCATCAAGCCTTTGGTGGATCTGACCAAGGCGGATATGGAACGCGTCAATCAGCTCATCCTGTCCAAGGCCGGCTCGGATGTGCAGATGATCCCCGAGGTTGCGGAGCATCTCATCTCCTCCGGCGGCAAGCGTTTGCGGCCGATGCTGACGATCGCGTCGGCAGCGCTCTACAACTATCAGGGCGACAACCATATCAAGCTCGCGACCTCGGTCGAATTCCTGCATACGGCCACCTTGCTGCATGACGATGTGGTCGACGAAAGCGACCTGCGTCGCGGCAGATCCACCGCCCGCATGATCTGGGGCAACCAGGCAAGCGTGCTCGTCGGCGACTTCCTGCTTGGCCAGGCCTTCCGCATGATGGTGGAAGTCGGCTCGCTCGAAGCACTCGACGTCTTGTCGTCGGCCGCCTGCGTCATTGCCGAAGGCGAAGTGCTGCAGCTCTCCGTTTCCAAGAACATGGAAACGACCGAAGACGATTATCTCTCGGTCATCCGCGCCAAGACGGCCGCGCTTTTCGCAGCTGCAGCAGAAGTCGGCCCGATCGTCGCCAATGCCGGCAAGGCCGAGCGCAATGCGCTGAAATCTTACGGCACCAATCTCGGCCTCGCTTTCCAGCTCGTCGACGATGCGCTCGACTACGGCGGCAAGGCTGCCGATCTCGGCAAGAATGTCGGCGATGATTTCCGCGAGGGCAAGATCACGCTTCCGGTCATCCTCGCCTATCGCCGCGGCACCGAGAAGGAGCGCGCCTTCTGGCGTGACGCCATCGAGACCGGCAACAACAGCGACGAAAATCTCGAAAAAGCCCTGGGCCTGATCACGAAATATGGCGCGCTTGCCGACACGATTGCCCGTGCCATCCACTACGGCACCATCGCCCGCGACGCTCTGGCGCCGCTCCCCGAAACGCCCTGGAAATCGGCACTTCTGGAAGTGATCGATTTCTGCATCGAACGCGTTAATTGATAGCGGCGGACCGAATTTGTTGCAGGGCCGCTTCAAAAAAGCCATCCTGTTGTGAATCAGTTGACACGAACGCTTTATGCCGCCGGCGACTTCGCTGGCCGTCCCTCGATGAAAGGCTTTCTAATGCGGCAGAGACTTGCCATCCGTTTCCTCTCGAGCGTAGCCTTGGCGGCGGTCCTTTCGGTGTCCGCCCTGAGTGTCGCGCGGGCTGAGGACAAGCCGGCAAAGGCGGAAGTCACCGCCCCGGTCGCCTTCGATCCGGATAATGTCGATACCTTCGCCGGCGCCTTCCTTGCCGCCCGCACCGCCGATGTCGATCACGACTATGACACCGCCATCGCGCTTTACAAGAAGGCGCTGATGATCGATCCGGGCAATCCGGAAATCCGCCAGCGTTTGATGATTTCGCTGCTGCTCAACGGCAATCTCGAAGAAGGCGTGAAATACGCCAACGAGCTGAAGAACGACCCCTCCGTCGAGCGCGTCACCACGATCGTTCGCGGCATGGATGCCATCCGCCGCCACGAATACCGGTCCGCGCAGGAAATCCTCAAGTATAACGGTCCGAACGATCTCGACCGGATGATGACCAACCTGCTCTCCGCCTGGGCGCGCGCCGGCTCCGGCCGCGGCAAGGAAGCGATCTCGATGGTCGACAAGATGAAGGGACCGGACTGGTTCAACATCTTCAAGAACTATCATGCCGGCGCCATCGCCCTGTCGATCGGCGATATCAAGTCCGCTCGCTCGCACCTCAACGACGCCATCCTCGATAAGACGGGCGGCGCGACGGCCCCGGACACCTTCATGCGCGCCGTCATGGCGCTTGCACGTCTTGAAGCCAAGGCTGGCGACAAGCAGAAGGCGCTCGATGCGATTTCGGTCGGCGACAACCTCGTCAGCAATTATGCCCCGCTCAATGCGCTGCGCGACAGCATCAGCAAGGGCGATACGCCCGAGCAGCAGGTGACCAATGCCGGCGAAGGCGCGGCCGCCGTGCTCTTCACCGTCGGCGCTGCACTGAACCGCGACGGCGCCGAAGATGTCGTCTCGCTCTATCTGCAGATTGCCAACTCGCTCGATCCCAAGGCTGCCGATACGCTGGTGCTTCTCGGCGGGCTCGCTGAAAAGCAGGATCAGACTGACCGTGCTATCGCCTTCTACAAAAAGGTGCCTGACAATTCGCCAATGTCCCGCATCTCCGAGCTGCAGCTTGGCCTTGCGCTTGCCCAGGCCGGCAAGGTCGACGATGCGCGCAAGCACTTGAAGGCGCTGATCGATTCCGATCCTAACGATATCCGCAGCTACCTCGCCTATGGCAGCGTCCTTTCCGATGCGAAGGACTTCCAGGCCATGGCCGACACGTACGACAAGGCCGTGCAGATCATCGGGCCGGTGCCCAAGCGCAGCGACTGGGCCGTGTTCTTCCAGCGCGGTATCGCCTATGAGCGGCTGAAGAAGTGGCCGGAAGCCGAACCGAACTTCAAAAAGGCTCTGGAGCTGAACCCGGACCAGCCGCAGGTGCTGAATTATCTCGGCTACTCCTGGGTCGACATGAACATGAACCTCGACCAGGGTCTCGACATGATCCGGAAGGCTGTCGATCTGAAGCCGGATGACGGCTACATCGTCGACTCCCTTGGCTGGGCCTATTTCCGCCTCAACCGCTTCGACGATGCCGTGAACGAACTCGAGCGGGCGGCGCAGCTCAAGGCCGGCGACCCGACGATCAACGATCACCTCGGCGACGCCTACTGGCGCGTCAACCGCAAGCTGGAAGCTGTCTACCAGTGGAATCGTGCGCTCGCATCGAAGCCGGAAGAAGCCGATATTCCGAAGATCAAGGAAAAGGTCGAGAAGGGTCTGCCTGCTCTCGACACCGATCCGAAGACCGTCGACAAGAGCAAGCAGCCCGATCCGGCACCGGCGCCAACTCCGGATTCGGGTGCCCCGGCTCCGGTCGATAAGAAGTCCTAAGAAGACTTCCCATGAACGCGATCTTGGCAGCGGGCGATTTCGACCTCACGGAGGAAGCGCCCGCAAAGATCAATCTTGCGCTGCATGTCACCGGCCGTCGCGCCGACGGTTATCATCTCCTCGATATGCTGGTGAGCTTCGCTCGTCATGGCGATCAGCTTGGCTTTCGGGCAAGCAAGCACGACGAATTCAGCCTGTCCGGGCGCTTTGGCCCGCTGCTTTCAGCGGATGCCGAGGCCGGCGACAACCTTGTGCTCAAGGCGCGCGACCTGCTGCGACAGGCGGCGGAGTCTGCCGGCCGCGAAGCCCCCGCAGTCCACATCCATCTGGAAAAGAACCTGCCGATCGCCTCGGGTATCGGCGGCGGCTCGGCAGATGCGGCTGCAACCTTACGCGGGCTGACGCGACTATGGCATCTCACCCTGCCGCAAGAAACCATCAAAGCCATCGCTTTGAAGCTCGGCGCCGATGTGCCGATGTGCCTTGCCAGCCGGCCACTGGTGGCGCGCGGCATCGGCGAGGCGATCGAACTGTTACCGGCCTTTCCGGCCTTTCCCATGGTTCTCGGCAATCCACTTGTCGGGGTGTCGACGCCGGAGGTATTCCGCCAGCTCTCCCGCAAGGATAATCCCCCGCTTCTGTTTCCATCGCAAATGCCGCAGGGACAGAGCGAATGGATCGACACCATCAAGACCCTGCGCAATGATCTCGAACCGCCGGCGCGCACCATATGCGGTGAGATCGCGGCGCTATCCGGCCTGATCGAGAGCCGGTCTGCGATCGTGACGCGCATGTCCGGCTCCGGTGCGACATGTTTCGGCATCTTTGCCGATGTCGACCAGGCGAAGACTGCAGCCGCCGCGCTTCACAGACTAAGGCCCGACTGGTATTTCCAGGCGACCGAGACGATCGCAGGAGGGGTGTAATGGCAGGCGCAGTCAACGAGAGATCCTTCATCCCTGTCGGCATCGCGGTGCTCACCGTGTCCGATACACGGACACTCGCCGACGACAAGTCAGGCGATACGCTGGTCGCCCGCATCGCGGACGCCGGGCACAGGCTTGCCGCTCGCGCCATCGTTCCCGATGACAAGGAACGCATCCGCGCGCAGGTGGAGACCTGGACAAAGGACGACGCAGTGGATGTCGTGATTACCACGGGAGGCACCGGCTTTACCGGCCGCGACGTGACGCCGGAGGCGCTCGAACCATTGTTCGAAAAGCGGATGGACGGCTTTTCCGAGGTCTTCCACCGTATTTCCTACGACAAGATCGGTACGGCGACGATCCAGTCACGCGCAACCGGCGGCGTTGCCAACGCCACCTTCATTTTCGTGCTGCCGGGCTCTCCCGGTGCCTGCAAGGATGCCTGGGACGGCATCCTGAAGGCCCAGCTCGACTATCGCCACATGCCCTGTAACTTCGTTGAGATCATGCCGCGCCTCGACGAGCATCTAAGGCGCGGTGCCGGGTCCAAATAGGCTTTGCCTGTTCGCATTGCCTGTTTGGGCGTTAGGTTTTCTGCCCCGGCAAAACAGGAATTGATTCCCAGCTTTCGCCGCTGAGAATAATGCAGCTGCGGCCGGAAACGTCGCTGAGCATGAGCGTCCAGTTGCCACTGTCAGCGCTGTAAACTTCAACGATCGTGCTCGGGTCGAGCTTGCCGACGGCTGAAAGCTTTTCGGAGAGGTGGTCACTGAGGAAGCCGACGAGGTCGACTCGCTTGGCACATGCCAGCATCGCCTGGGAAGCAGCTACGCCGGGATAAAAGATTGCGGTTGCCACGAGGGCTATTACCGAGAGGCGTGTGAGCAATGTGCGTTTCATAACGCACCTCCTTTCGCCGGTATCCCGGCGGAAAAGGAGAGTTCCGCTAGCCTGTTCCGCCGTATATCGGCATCATTATGGTCGGCCGCCCAACGCGACACGCGAAAGGTGCCGCCATACAACGAATTATCGCAGCTATTTTCAGGTTTACAAATGGAATCTCGAATGGCGAGCTTTATCGTGCCGCCCGCGCAACCCATGATGGAATAAGCTCACTCGAAAGTTTGCGGCCCTTCTGGCCTTTGGCGAATTCCGCCAGTCGCATGCCCGTTCTGGCGGCCGCAATCGCCTGTGGCTTAGACAGGAGCCATCCCAGCTCGAGGGGAGGCATGCTGCGGCCTACGCGCTGCAGGAACGGCCGGCGATAACCGCGCGAGGCGGTAAAGCGCGCCGGAACCTTGTTCAGCGAGACATATTCCGCGATCTCATCAATCCAGCCCGCCTGCGGGCGCGCGCCGGGTTCGATCAGCAACAGCCATTCACCCCGCGCCGAGCGCAATATGTCCTTGATATCCCACTGCGAATGGAAGCGGCAACCGGCGGCGTCCGCCACCCGTGAGGTACCGTCCTGCGAGCCGTGGTCGAGCACGACGACATCGCAGACGAGGCCTTCGATCGCCCCCTGCACCAACGCCGCCAATGTCTGCGCCAGCTCGGGTTCCTGATCCTGGCATTCGATAATCACCGTCAACATTGCCCATTTATAGAGCGGCGCTCAATTTATTGCCAGCGCCTAACCTTCACGCTTGAACGTTTAAGAAAAGCACGATGCAGGGGCTTCCGAATGTTGCAGCCGCTGTCGCCGCTCACCGGGAACGGCGGGGATGAAGATAGCGGTGCGCGATTTTTGTTCTTGCATTGTTCTCATTTGTCGGTTAGGAATTTAATCATCTTAGACGCGGCATGCGGCGCCATGAACCGCCCTGGAGCTACCGATGAACGAGCAGTCCCTTGCAGGGCAGGCCGCATTTGCGCCTGCCAATACGCCAGACATTGCCAATGCCCTGATTGCCGACGCCGGTCTCAGGGTTGACGTCGAGCGCCGGCGTGGCCGCGGCGCGGGTCTGAACCCGAGCGGACGCTTCGAGAAGCAGCAGCGCGAGAGTTTCGACGACGGCTGGCAGACCCTGGAAGAGCTTCCGCCCTTCAAGACCGAAGTGCAGGTGGAAAAGCCGCGCACGGCCATCACCCGCAACGAATCCCCCGATATTCCCTTCGACCGCTCCATCAATCCCTATCGCGGCTGCGAGCATGGCTGCATCTACTGCTTTGCACGTCCGACACATGCCTATATGGGCCTGTCTGCGGGGCTGGATTTCGAAGCGAAGCTGTTTGCCAAACCGGATGCGGCGAAACTCTTGGAGCGGGAACTGGCAAAGCCAAGCTACAAGCCGCGCGTCATCGCCATCGGCACCAATACCGACCCCTACCAGCCTATCGAGAAGGAATGGCGGATCATGCGCCAGATCCTCGAAGTGCTGAACAAGGCCAACCATCCGGTCGCCATCGTCACCAAATCAGCGCTGATCATGCGCGATATCGACATTCTGAAGGAAATGGCCGCCAAGAACCTGGTTCGCGTCAGCCTTTCCGTGACGACGCTCGACCGGAAGCTGGCGCGTACCATGGAACCGCGTGCAGCCACGCCAACGAGGCGGCTGGAGGCAATCCAGGCGCTGAGCGAAGCCGGCATCCGTACCTCTGTCATGGTGGCGCCGATCATCCCCGCCCTCAACGATCATGAGATCGAGCGTATTCTCGATGCCGGCAAGGCGGCCGGCGCGCTGGAGGCGAGCTATGTCATCCTGCGGCTGCCGCTGGAGGTAAGCCCACTGTTTCGCGACTGGCTGCTGCAGCATTATCCGGACCGTTATCGGCATGTCATGTCGCTGATCCGCTCGATGCGCGGCGGCAAGGATTACGACGCCGATTTCGGCAAGCGCATGAAGGGTGCCGGTCCCTATGCCTGGCAGATCAGCCGGCGCTTCGAAATGGCGACGCGGCGGCTTGAGCTGACCCGGCGCAACATCGCATTGCGCGACGACCTGTTCGTGCCCCCTGACGGCAGCGGCGTTCAACTGTCGTTGCTATAGCCGTTTGTTTTTCCGCATTGTCCGACGCCGAAGCGATCCCGCTTCGACTGGAAATGCTCTGATATTTCCTCGCGGGTTGTCCCTGTACCCGCCGGAAAGCCCCCTGGTTCGCCGCCCTGATCCACCGGGGGCTTGCAGGAGATCGGGTGGTGTGCGAGCTTCGCCGCATGCCACGCAGCACATCATCCGATTCTCCCATGCTTTTCGACGATGGGCCGATTGTTCCGTCCTTCGAGTTGGAACTGATCGCCCGGCGTGCCGGTCATTGGCCGGTTGCCGGTGCCGACGAAGTTGGCCGAGGTCCCCTTGCGGGGCCGGTCGTCGCAGCGGCCGTCATTCTCGATCCCGAGCGCATCCCGCAAGGACTGAACGATTCCAAGCAGCTGACCGCCGCCAGAAGGGAAGCGCTATTTGTCGAGATCCTCGCGACCGCGACGGTTTCCATCGCTTCTTCAAGCGCGACACGTATCGACACGACGGATATCCGCAAGGCGAGCCTCGATGCAATGCGGCGTGCCATTTGCGGGCTGGCGATGCCGGCAAGCTACGTGTTGACCGATGGCCTCGACGTCCCGGCGGGCCTTGCCTGCCCTGGAAAGGCCGTGGTCAAAGGCGATGCGCGCTCCTTTTCGATCGCAGCTGCTTCGATCGTCGCCAAAGTCACACGCGACCGGATGATGGCGCGTGCTGGCAGCGTCTTTCCCGCTTATGGTTTTGCCGCCCATGCCGGCTACGGCACCGCGCAGCATCGCGCCGGTATCGAGCAGCATGGCCCCTGCCCCCTGCACCGCATGAGCTTCCGTCCTCTCAGGAAAGATGCAGGCTAAGGCGACCGAGATAGCTGCCTCTCATTCAACGAGCCCAGCCACGATCTCCAGTGACGATTTCAGCAGATAGGTTATGTCGTGGCGATAGATGCGGTCGTGGCCATCCCGCAAATTCTGCCGATATCGCTCAAGGCCGAGTGAAGCCTGCTGTTCCATGAAGGCAAGCAGTGCTTCCAGCCTTACGACGATGGTTTCCGGCACGAGGCGCCGGTCGGCAATCGACATTCCGTACGCGTCGACAAAGATGCGCGCGCGCCGGATCTGATCCTCCAACCTACTTAGACCTTCCACGCCAATATCCGAAGACAGCGGCGCCCATCGATAGATGGCATAGGCGATATCCCAGGAGCGCGAGCCTGGATGAGCGGCCTCGAAGTCGATGATACCTGTCACCTTGCCATCGTTCAAAACGACGTTGTAGGGAGCGAAATCCCCATGACAGATAACTTCTGCGGGCTCCCTGAATGATAGCTGCCATGCGCGCTCCTTCTCGAGACGAGGCAGGAGCAGCGCGGAGCAATCGTGATAATGGCGAAGAAGAATGGCTGCGGATCGCAGGGCCTTTTCGGTGCGCATTTCGCCACTGCTATCGAGATCACCCGTTGCGCCGGGCAGATAGCTTACCCTCTCCCAGGTGGCATCAAAGCTGATCGGCGCGGGCGCTGCGGTGAAGCCATGTTCACGCAAAGCCGCCAACAAGGCGTGAACGCTCGGCGTCCACGGGAAAGCCCGCCTAATGACAGTGTCGCCGTCGCGATGCGGTCCTTGCTCGTGCGATGTTTGCATCCGCCTCCCCTCCGCATGAAACGATCTAGGCGTATATGGTCACGCTAAAGCATGTCGCGCAAAAGTGTGCAGCGGTTTTTGCGGCTACGACATGCGTGACATCAGAAGCTAAAGCGCGTGAAGTGAATCTGAAAGATCGCGACGCGCTTTAGTCGAACAACAGAAAGTGGGATTAAAACAAAAACCCCGCCGAAGCGGGGCTTTCGAAGTGTAATTTCTCACACGCTTAGTTCAGCTTGGTCTTCACTTCATTGACTGCATCGTTGAAGAGACCGGTCTGAACGCTTCCGCCAGCCTTTTTTGCGAGCACGGCTTCGGCGGCAGCGATTGCCAGATCAACGGCAGCGGAGCGAACCGCCTTCATCGCATCGGCTTCAGCCTGCTTGATCTTCTGTTCGGACAGGGCTGTACGGTTGGCGACGAATTCCTCGGTCTTCTTCCGGGCTTCCGTCGTCAGCATCTCGGCCTCGCGCTCGGCAGCAGCAACGATATTCGCTGCATCTGCTTCCGCTTCCTTCCGCTTGCGCTGATATTCGGCCAGCAAATGCTGAGCTTCTTCGCGCAGGCGCTTGGCTTCCGCCAATTCGTTGCGGATCTGATCGGCGCGGTCGTCCAGCGACTTTGCCATCATGCCCGGAACCTTCAGGTAAACGATCAGAGCGAGGAAGATGATCAGACCGACAAACGCGAAGAAAGTGTTATCTAGAGCGAACATCGATCATCCCTCCTGCTTGGCGGATGCAGCGGCCACGGCAGACGCGACGTCGGCCTTGCCGGCGACGTTGCCAACCAGCTGCTCGACGACGGCACCGGCCGTTTCCTCAGCGATAGCACCGACATCGCCGAAGGCTTTCGCCTTGATCTCGGCAATACGAGCTTCCGCAGCCTTGAGCTTTTCAGCCAGGCTTGCCTCGATCGTCTTGCGATCTGCTTCGGCTTTCACCTTGGCGGCATCGCGGGCGCTGGCACCAATGGTGTTCGCCTTGGCGCGAGCAGCAGCCAGATCGGCCTCATAGGTCGCGACGGCTGCGTCGGCTTCCGCCTTCAGACGCGAAGCTTCCTCGATATCCTGGGCAATCCGGTCATGCCGGCTTTCCAGAATGCCGCCAACACGCGGGATGACGATCTTCTGCATGGCCACGTAGAAGATGACGAATGTGATCACCAGCCAAAGCAGCTGTGACGGATAGGTCGTATGGTCGAACGGCGGGAATACGCCGCCGTGATGGCCTTCATTCGGCGCACCCGTTTCCGTGTGCACCGCTCCGGCGGCCGGCGGTGCTTCGTCAGCATATGCCGGGGTCACAAACATGCTCACCTCCAGGTGGTCTGCAAATACAAAGAATCACGGCTCGCTAGCCGCGAACCGTGATCTATGACGCCGCTGATATCAGACGGCGAAGAGCAGGAGGAGAGCGACGAGCAGCGAGAAGATGCCCAAAGCTTCCGTAACGGCGAAGCCGAATACCAGACGGCCGAACTGGCTGTCAGCGGCAGACGGATTGCGCAGTGCGCCGGACAGGTAGCTGCCGAAGATATTGCCGAGGCCAAGAGCCGTGCCGGCCATACCAAAGCAAGCCAAACCTGCGCCGATGAACTTTGCTGCTTCCGCGTCCATGTTGAACTCCTTTGAAATGGTTGTGCGGTGAATGACTGACGCCTTTAGACGCCAATGTCTTTATCCTTAGTGGCCGCCCGGATGGATTGCGTCGTTGAGGTACATGCAAGTCAGTACCGCGAAGACGTAAGCCTGAAGGAAGGCGACAAGGAACTCGAGACCGGTGATGGCGACGGTCATGATGAGAGGAAGAATAGCGCCACCGATACCGACTGCGCCGAGGGCTCCAAGCGAGGCGACGAAGCCTGCGAACACCTTGAGCGTGATATGGCCAGCCAGCATGTTGGCGAAGAGACGAACGGAGAGCGAAATCGGGCGGGAGAGGAACGAGATGATCTCGATCACCACCACCAGCGGCAGAAGAATGCCGGGAACGCCGTGCGGTACGAAGAGCTTCAGGAAGCCGAAACCGTGCTTGATGAAACCGTAGAGAATGACCGTGAGGATAACCAGCAACGCCAGCGCGAAGGTGACGATGATCTGGCTGGTCACGGTATAGAAGTAAGGAACGAGGCCGAGAAGGTTCGCCGTGAGGACGAACATGAAGAGCGAGAAGACCAGCGGGAAGAACTTCATTCCCTTTGTCCCCGCCCCCTCTTTCAACATCGAGGCGATGAACTCATAAGCCATTTCCGCGACCGACTGCGAGCGGCTCGGGATGACGCCGCGCGGTGCAGCGGCGAAATACAGGAAGCCGGCAGAGAGCACTGCGGAGGCAACCATGAACAGCGAAGCGTTGGTGAACGAAAAATCAATTCCGCCGATATCAATCGGGATAATCTTGAAGATCAGGAACTGATGGGTAGGATCGTTTGCCACCGCTTGTTCTCTTTCATTTTCCCGCTCGACCGAGCGGATGCCTCTTAAACTGGAAGCAGCGACATAGCGCCGCCTCCGCTCATTTCTTGTCTGGCCGACCTTCGTCAAGCATGGGTGTCGCCACCTTGCCTGCAGAACGCAGCACATTCAGTACACCAGCGCAAAATCCGAGAAGCAGCAAAATAATCATGCCCCACGGCGCCGTGCCAATAAAACGGTCGAAGACGTAGCCCAGAACGGCGCCAACGATGATTGCGGCTATGAACTCGCTGGAAAGCTTCATCGCCTGAGCGTAGCCCTTACGGCTCACCTCGGCGCGAACCTCCCCGTGTTCACCCTCTCTCATCTCCGAGCGCTTGTTTGCCAGTTCGGCTCCCAGTTGCGCCCGTCGCTGCTCCAGACCTTCGTCGCGGTCATCCGTCATGGTGGTATCCTCCCTGTTCTCGTTGCGCGTTATCCCATTGCCCCGGTCAACGCGTAAACGAACAGCAGGTTTCGCCACCTTTCGGCCCGTTTTGAAGTCGCGCGCAACATAGTTTTAGGAAAAAGCATAGTCAAGGCGTAGACGTCATCTGTCCAGCCATAAATTAGCCCAATTAAATCATGACCTTAAACAGAAAAAGCCGCACCGGATGAAAACTGAGCCGAAGAATCCTCTTCAGCCCAAGCTTTCTGGCGGTCTTTTTGCAGGCAATCGTGCCCTTTCGCACGGCAAGAACACCCGAACCGGGCGCCTCAGCTCCAGCCGCCGCCATAGGTCCTGTAGAAGATGTGCATTCCGATGCGGCCAACCTTCACCATTTCGGCGGCCCAACTCGGCCGGACGTAGACAGCATGATAATGAGTGGCGGAACCGACTTCGGGCAACCAGATCTTGCCGGCGGTAACCGCCATGGCGACCTGACGGGCAATGCGCCAGTGTTCCGGCGAGTTCACCCGCTCCTTGATGTTGTCGCAGGCGAAGGAAAACTGACAGGCATTGTGCCAATCCTCATTCTGGTAGACGACGCCGCAGATGGTCTTGGGATAGGCGGGATTGCGAACCCGATTGAGAATGACCTGGGCGACGGCCGCCTGCCCTTTCACCGATTCCCCGCGCGCTTCGAAATAGATGCCGGTTGCCAGGCACTGCTGTTCATCGGAAGAAAATACGGAAGGCGGCAGGACATTTGCCGCCCATGAATGATCCTTCGGTCCGATCTGCGGCACGAAACGTCCTTCGCCGTCCTGATCCTTGGCAAGAATTGTATCGAAGGGAGACGTGCGGGCGTAATCCGGCGCCGGCGAAGCATAGGCCGCCGCCAGAACATCGGCATTCTGATTGGTAACGAGGTTTGCGAGATAGGTCGGCACGCCGTCATCCGGCTTCACCGGCTGCTTCTTATAGAAGGCTGTGGCGATCTGGATTTCCTTGCCGCCGAGTTTCGGCTTCAGGAAGGCAGTGCGCTCACCGGTATCGGATTGCGGGCGGAGCAGCATGCTTTCACGCTGCAGCACGGAACCCGCCGAAAAATCCTTCGGCGGCAACATGGGCGCGACGGCAACCACACGGTTCTTCTTCGCCTGTCGATTGACGCGATCTTCATCGGGGCGCGGGTCGCTGCCCTTCTGCTCGGACTGGAATGCCACACGACGTCCATCGGGCAATACCAGGCCGCCATCGCCGATGGCCGCAGCGGCTTTCATGTCTCCAAAGGCAAGTTCAGCCTGATGTGTGGAACCGGCCGGTGAATCGGTCATCACCATGCGCCAGTTGGCGCCTTCCCTGTCGATGCCGGCCAACAGACCGGCGAGATCGCCATAGGCGGCCGGTGACGGAAAGATGAGCCAGGCGCAAAGCCCGAAGACGGCTGGAGAGACCCAATTGTCGGGCAGAAACCGCATTTTTCTGCTGATATAACGCGAACGAGACAACACCGGACTCCAAACGGCACTCGAAACCAGGAGCCGGAATAATCTCCCATTAACCTTGATGGATGGTTAATTCGGGCAAATGCGTGTTCACGAATGCGATCGGTATAAACAAGGAAGACCCGATGGACATCCACCGGGCCTTCGAACAAACGACGCTCATCGCGTCCGCATCAGATAATGACGTGCGACCCCAGTTCCACAACACGGTTGGCCGGCAGGCGGAAGTAGTCGGAGGGGTCGGTCGCGGCGTTGGCAAGCGCGATATAGAGCCGGTCCTGCCAATGCGGCATGCCCGATTTCGCATCCGGCACCAGTTTGCGGCGGCCGAGATAGAAGGAAGTCGACATGATGTCGAACTTCAGGCCCGTCTTGCGCAAGGTCGCCAACGCCTGCGAGACGTTTTGCGATTCCATGAAGCCGAAACGCAGTTCGACGCGCGAAAAGCGCTCGGAAACCTTTTCGACCGAATAACGCTCTTCCTGGGCGACGCGCGGCTTGTTGGTGGTGCGGATCGTCAGGATCACATTCTTGTCGTGCAGAACGTGGTTGTGCTTCAGATTGTGCAGCAACGCAGCGGGTGCCGATTCCGGATCGCTGGTCAGGAAGATCGCGGTGCCCGGCACATGCGCGGGCGAATGATCGCTCTTACGCTCGATCGAGCTGACGAAGGATGACAGCGGGATATCGGTGTGACGCGTCTTTTCCATCAGGATCGCCGTGCCGCGGCGCCAGGTCCACATAATAACGGTGAAGGCCGTGGCAATCAGGACCGGCACATAGCCGCCGTCATGGATCTTCAGCAGGTTGGCGCCAAGGAAGACGAATTCCAGCAATAGCAGCGGCGTCAACACGGCGGCAGCCATCGGCAACGACCAGTTCCAGCGAACCCGGACGAACTCGAAAGCCATGATCGACGTGACAACCATCGCGCCGGTGACCGAAATGCCATAGGCCGTCGCCAGGGCGTCGGAGGTCTTGAAGCTCAGCACCAGGAAGATGACGCCGAAGAACAGGATCGTATTAACCGACGGCAGGAAGATCTGTCCGGTATTGGTCTCGGACGTGAACAGAATTTCCATGCGCGGCAGGAAGCCGAGATGAATGGCCTGCCGCGTAAGCGAAAAGGCGCCTGTTATGACGGCCTGGCTGGCGATGATCGTCGCCAGCGTGGCGAGAATGACGACAGGCAGGATCGCCCAATGCGGATACATGAGGAAGAACGGATCCGACATGGCTTCCGGATTGCGCAGCACCAACGCGCCTTGGCCGAAATAGTTCAGCGTCAGCGATGGGAACACCAGAGCAAACCAGGCCCACTGGATCGGGCGGCGGCCGAAATGACCGAGGTCGGCATAGAGCGCTTCGGCACCGGTTACGGTCAGGAAGACCGCACCGAGCACGACGACGCCGAGAAAGCCTTCGCGCAGCAGGAAGCTGATCGCGTACCAGGGATTGAGTGCTGCCAGAATGCTGTAATCATCGGAGATGTGCATGATGCCGGCAAGGCCCATGACGATGAACCAGATGGCGGTGATCGGGCCGAAGAAGCGGGCAACAGCGCCCGTGCCATGCGACTGGATCGCAAAGAGCAGCGCCATGATCGCGACCGATATGGGCACGATATAGTCGGACAGTTGCGGCGTGACGAGCTTCAGACCTTCAACCGCCGAGAGAACGGAGAGCGCCGGTGTGATCATGGCGTCGCCGAGGAACAGCGCCGCACCGAGCAGACCGAGCAGCATCAGAATTGCCGTGTGACCATTCGCCGTCTTCATCAACAAGGCGAGCAGCGACAGTGTGCCGCCTTCGCCGTCATTGTCTGCGCGAAGCAGAAAAAGGACATATTTGATCGTAACGATGATGGTCAGCGTCCAGAACATCAGCGAGATGACGCTGATGACCTCGCCACGCGTCAACCCATCGGCAGCTACGGGTTTCAAGGCTTCGCGAAAAGCGTAGAGCGGGCTCGTACCGATATCGCCATAGACCACGCCGATCGAACCGAGCGCGAGATAGGCAAGCTTACGAGCGTCCATTTTCCCGTCGGGAGAATGATGGGTTTCGTTAGACATTCAGGATCACTAGACTCTCAGAGCCAGCCTTTCCAGCGAAAAAAGAAAAACGGGACGATGGCGGATACGACCATCAGCATCAGCGACGCCGGGTAGCCGTAGGCGAAATGCAGTTCGGGCATGCGCTCGAAATTCATGCCATAGACGGATGCCACAAGCGTCGGCGGCAGGAACACCACGGACGCGATCGAGAAGATCTTGATGATGGCGTTCTGCTCTATATTGATCAGTCCAAGCGATGCATCGAGCAGGAAAGTGATGTTGCCTGCGACGAAAGAGGCATGCTCGGACAGGGATTGAACATCCCGCGAGACGTTGCGGCAGAGCTCCTTGGCCTCGGTGTCCTGCTGCATGGCGGGGATGGTATGAAGGAAGGTGAGCAGCCGGGACAGTGAACTCAGGCTGTCACGTACCTTGCTGATCGTACGATGATAGCCAGCGATGCCCTTGAGCTTTTCTTCCAGAAAATTCGACGGACGGCGGATCTTCTTCAAACGATCGCCGAATACGTGCACCGACAATATATCGATACCGGCAACCGTCTGTTCAAGGACCTCGGCCGTGCGGTCGACAATCGTTTCCAACAACTTGACGAGCAGCGCCATGCCCGTGCGCCTCTCCTGCGGAATTCGCTGCAGAGCTGCGATGAAGAGCGCAAAGGATTTCGGCTGCGCGTAGCGAATGGTGACCAGCCGCTGCTCCGTCAGGATGAAGGCGACATCGGTCAGCATCGGCAGATTGGTATCGGCCTTCCAGAGCAAGGATGCGGTCAGATAGACCGAACCATCCTCAATATAGAGACGGCTAGATGGCTCGATATCCTTCATATCCTCGCGCGTCGGCACTTCAAGCCCGAGCAGGCGCTCGATATTGGCTTCCTCTTCGCGCGTTGGTTCGACCATGTCGATCCAGACGGCATTGTCGGGCAATCGTGCGACGGCCGAGAGATCGGAGAGTTCAAGCGGCTTGGAATCTGAGCAATAGGCAGTGATCAACTGCGCGCTCCCGCAGCGGCGGAGACGAATCTACAGCCAAAGCGCGTTGCGCACGCCCGCCGTGATCCCACCAATGGCCAATGAAAAAAGCTCATAAAACCCCGGTCGCATCCCGCCGGGCCGGCTGGGAATCGGTGTCCACGTTCCATTGCGCTGCTGTACCAATCCTTCGTCCATCCTGGCGAGGACGCCTGTTCGGACGAAACAGAACCACCATTCGGCGGAGGGCGATCATCGGAAAAAACCGACCAGCTCCACGCCGGCGGCGCATATGCAGCAAAGCTCGCAAAGAATCAAGTCCAACCCCTTCGTTACGCGCTTTCACCGCAGATTCCGCAATCCCGCGAAGTCATAGCACAGGATACAGGCAAGACAATCCGTCGCTATACAGAAAGCAGGAAAGGTACTGTGAATTATTCAAACACGATCGAGGGGGCAGAACGTTGCGGCGTATCCGCGACTTGCTTCCAGACCTTGGCGGCAATCTCACGATAGATGCCGGCGATCACCCCGTTCGGCTCGGCCGCAACTAGCGGCGTTCCGGCATCGGAGCTCTCGCGAATGCCCATCGTCAAAGGCACCTCGCCAAGGAACGGTACGCCGATCCGCTCGGCTTCCTTGCGCGCCCCGCCATGGCCGAAAATGTCGTAGCGGGCGCCGGTGTCCGGAGCGATGAAGTAGCTCATATTCTCGATGATGCCGAGGACGGGAACCTCGACCTTGCGGAACATGTTCAGCCCCTTGCGCGCGTCAATGAGCGCAAGATCCTGCGGGGTAGAGACGATCACCGCGCCGGCCAGCGGCACCTGTTGCGCCATGGTCAACTGCACGTCGCCGGTGCCCGGCGGCATGTCGACGACGAGCACGTCGAGTTCGCCCCAGGCAACTTCGCGCAACATCTGCAGCAACGCGGACTGAACCATCGGTCCACGCCAGATCATCGCGGTTTCCTCTTCGACGAGGAAGCCCATCGACATGACCTTGAGGCCGTAATTCTGCATCGGATTGATGATGCGGCCATCGATCTGGGTCGGACGCCCGGAGATCTTCAAAAGGCGCGGCATCGAAGGACCATAGATATCGGCGTCGAGAATACCGACGCGCAGCCCGTTGGCTACAAGGCCAAGTGCCAGATTGGCCGCCGTCGTCGACTTGCCGACGCCGCCCTTGCCCGAAGCGACGGCGATGATGGCGCCGACTCCGGGAACGCCAATCTTTCCGGCACGGGGTTGTTGCTGCGGCGCATGCGGATGGGCGTGAGCATGGCCGTGACCATGCGGGGCGGCTTGCGGCTGAGCCGGACGAGGCGCCGCACTGCTTCCGGCCTTCTTATCGGCGGTCAGCGCTACCATCGCGCCTTTGACGCCGGGCATATCCTTGATGACACGCTCGGCTGCAAGCCGCATCGGCTCGAGATCCTTGGCCCGCTCGGCGGGAACGGTGATCGAGAAATAGACCTTGCCATCCGAAATGAAGACATCCGACACCATGCCAAGCTCAACGATATTGTGCTCCAGGTCTGGGCCGCGAACCGTCTTCAACGTTTCCAGCACCTGTTCCTTGGTGATGTCTGCCATGCCATCCTCACTACGCGCTGCATCGAAAGCCCGGCATCCGCCGCGATCTCTCGAAATCCCTCTGGCTTAGATAGTGGAGTGGCAGGAGTTCGCCAAACGAAATTCGGCGCCGTCGTTAAAAAGCGTCCTGGTTGCGGCCGGCAGGTCCGCCGGGTCTATGACCCTACCAGCCGCAACACTCTCCCAACCGGGGAAGACGTTCGCGGGCCGACATAGAGCAACTGGCCGAGAGGAATAGGGCCGACACGCGAAAAACGCCCTGTACATGCAGCCGATCTTGCTAAGCGTGTTAAATAAGCAACAACCGCCGCCGACACCTTCGCCCGGAGAAGCAGTGGCGATGGCATCGGCAGCGGTCATCTGATCCGCGCCGTTATTCGGCGCTGTTATCAAAGTCCCCTCCGGACTTCCATCGTCTAAGAAGCAGGAAGTGTGCCAGTTTTGAAAAACCGGCGAAAATCCATGAATATCAATTCGCTGGCGACAGATCGACCGGATCCCTCCGTTCAGTCGCTGCACGAAGCTTCCGCATAATTTATGCGCAACGTATAAAATTCGGGCAGAAAGCCGTTCAAATATCGATCACCAGGCCGTGGACCGCCAGGCTGGCTTCGCAGCCGCCGATTACTTGATCAATCCCACCCGCAAAGCCTTGGCGACAGCCTGCGTGCGGTTGACGGTATCGAGCTTCTTTGTTGCCCGGTTGAGGTAATGATTGACCGTATGTTCCGAGAGCGTCAGGATTTCGGCTATCTCGGCGCTAGTCTTGCCCGCAGCAGTCCAGTTCAGACAATCGATTTCGCGGTCCGTGAGGGCATCGACGACCCGCACATCCATGCTGCGGATTTCCGCGAGACGATCGAAAACATGAATTGCAATGTAGTAGAGATCCTTGATCTCCTCCGGCGTAAAGGGCTCTCGATCGCCCGCCAGCGATACCGCCCCGCGAATACCGGAGACGTCATGCGTCGGCAAATAGACAAAGCGCGTCATGCGGAACCGCTCGAACAAGGCGACGACGAGCTGGGATTTGCTCTCCTCGCGGTTCGGCGTGGCGGCAACGTCATAGACGAAGGGTAAGGTCGTACGGCGCATGCGCTGCAACACGGGGCTAGTCGGCATCAGCCCCTCTTGATCGTAGATCGAAAGAAGTTCGGCCGGCCAATTGTTGATCACCGAATTGCTCTGCAGGTCGAAGGAGGTGATGGGCGGCATGTTGACGATCATGAAGGCCCTGCAACGATAGGCCTCCGTCAATCCCTTCATGAAGCGAAACACATCGAACTGTGTCTTCAGCCTGCCGATTTCCTCAATGAAATCCTCGCCACGAGGAGATGCGCCCGCCTGCATCAATGCTGCCATTATTAGTCTTCTTTATGTAAAAGAGGGAAAAATGGGCAACTTCCGTTGCTCTCTCCCTCGGCGTCATCGTACCAGCCCCGGATAACCGGCGCTTGTGCAAATATATATTTTATAGAATTTCAGCCACTTCAAGGTTCATTACTACGATATCCACCCGCCATCTCGCCAAATCCTCTATGACTCGCCAATCATTAGAGGATAATGGCAGTTCTTACGCACATCTCAACAATCAAATTCAAGTTCAAGACGCAATTTAGCTAAGATCTTGCACGAATAACGATAAATTAACGAACTTTAGATGACGGCCGTGTCAAATAGGCACAATACTAACGTTTCGGCCCCATCCGGTTATGCATGTCCATCATGATCGAATCGGCCGTCGCCACCACCAGCGGCGCCCATTCCTGCAGTTTGGCTGATGTAACGCGATAGGCGGGGCCGGTTACCGAGACACCCGCAAGCATGGCATCCCCCTTCGGGCAGATCGGCGCGGCAACGCAACATATGCCGCTTTCGTGTTCTTCCCGATCGAATGCGTATCCTCTCGCCCGGATACCGCTGATGTCGGCAAGCAACTCGGCGGCGCTGCGCAAGGTATGTTCGGTATAGGGTCGAAATTCCAGGCCGGCGATCCGCTCGGCAAGTTCGGCATCGTCGAGCGCGGAGAGGGCTGCCTTGCCGACGCCGGTGCAATAGGCCGGGGAGGCATTGCCGATCTGCGAATACATGCGCACGGACTGCCGGCCCTCGACTTTGTCGAGATAGATGACGTCCGGACCGCGCAGAACGCCGAGATGCACGGTTTCGCCGGTTACCTCCTGCAGACGGCGCAGATGCGGCTCGGCGACAGCGCGAAACTCGTTGCGTGCCCAGCTGCGGGAGGCAAGCGTCAACAGCCTGATACCGATGAGGTAGCGGCCATCACGATCGATCTCCAGGAGGCCCTCCTCCACGAGGTGCGACAATTGGCGATGCAGCGTGCCGCGCGGCTGATCGGACAGAGAAAGAATATCGGTGAAACGCATCGGCCCTTCGGCAAGCGCAACGAGATCGAGCAGCCCGACGAGCTTTCCAAGCGTGCCGGTTTCCCGGTCGCGGCCATGATATGCCTTTTCGTTATCGGAACTCAGCTCCGCGTCCCTTCATTTATCGCTCGCACAGCGACGGTATCCTTGACACGATCAAAGGGTAATCCGATAATTCCACATAGTCAAATTTTGTTCCAAATAATGGAACTGAAGCGACAATCCGGGAGGAAAAACCTTGGCTGAGACACTGGCACAATTTCCCGATCTGAAAGATCGCACCGTGCTGATCACGGGTGGCGGCTCCGGTATCGGTGCGGCACTCGTGGAAGGTTTCGCGCGACAAGGCGCGAAAGTCGCCTTCGTCGACATTGCAGAAGAACCGAGCAAGGCGCTCGCCGCGAAACTTTCCGCGCAGTCGGCATATCCCGTTTCCTTCTACCACGCCGATCTGCGCGATGTCGGCCAGATCAGGAATACGGTCGCCGCAATCGAGTCCGATCTCGGAGCGATCCGCGTGCTCGTCAACAATGCCGCCTGGGACGACCGGCACGACATAGACACGACGACCGAGGAATATTGGGACAATAGTCAGTCGATCAATCTCAAGCAGGTCTTCTTCGTATCGCAGGCTGCAGCCCCCGGCATGCGGGCGGCGGGCGGCGGGGCGATCATCAATTTCTCTTCGATTGTCTTCAAGATGAACCCGCCGGCGCTTTCCTCCTATGCGGCGGCGAAATCGGGCATCATCGGGTTGACCAAGAGTTTTGCCGGTCGCCTCGGGCCGGAAAACATCCGCGTCAACGCCGTCCTGCCCGGAATGATCGTGACCGAGCGGCAACTCGAACTCTGGCTGACGGAGGATGGCATGGCCAAGACCATCGACCGTCAATGCCTAAAGCGCGTGTTGAAGGCAGAGGATCTCGTGGGGCCTGTGCTTTTCCTTGCATCCGGCTGCTCGGGCGCGATGACGGGACAATCCGTCATTGTCGATGGCGGCATTTTCTAGTGAAAGATTTGGAGCATTATCGATGACAAAGCCCGCATGTATCGCGGTGGATTGGGGCACCAGCAGTTTCCGGCTGTGGCTGATCGGCGAAGACGGCAGCATTCTAGCGGAACGCCGCAGCGGCGAAGGCATGACGACAGCGGCTCCGGCCGGCTTCGCCAAAATCCTGCAGACGCATCTCGACGCCATTTCGGCGCCGTCGAATATTCCGGTCATCGTCTGCGGCATGGCCGGCGCGCGCCAGGGCTGGGCTGAAGCCGGCTATATCGACACTCCGACGTCGCTGAGCGCGATTTTGGCAGGGGCGGTTGCCGTTCCGGGCCAGTCGCGCGACGTGCGTATTCTGCCGGGCTTGGCGCAGCGCGCCAAGGATGCCCCCGATGTGATGCGCGGTGAAGAAACGCAATTGCTCGGCGCGATCGCCGCCGATGCGAAGGGTGAGCAGATCGTCTGCATGCCGGGAACGCATTCGAAATGGGTACGCGTCGTCGACGGCCGTGTGACGGGCTTTTCCACCTTCATGACGGGCGAACTTTTCGACGTCATAACCAAGCACAGCATTCTGTCGCATGCCGTGTCCGGCGCCGCCGACATGCCCGCCGACGCCGCAGCCTTCGAAGCAGCGCTCAAGGCTGTATTCGAGAAGCCGCAGTTGGCCACCAACCTGCTGTTTACCGCCCGCTCCGGCCAATTGCTCCACGGGACGACGGCGGCTGGCGCACAGGCGCTGATCTCTGGCACACTGATCGGCGCCGAGATTGCCGGTGCTTTGTCTTCCGCCGGGCAAGGTGCCGCCATCACGCTCGTTGCCTCCGGCCGCCTGCAGGCGCTCTATGAAGAAGCGTTCCGCAGCCTGTCCCTCCCCTTCCAGACCATCGACGCCGACGCCGCCGTTCGCCGCGGGCTTTCCGCCGCGGCGGAAGCGATCTGGCTCAGACAAGAAAGCAACAACTGATGACCACCCGTACTCCATTCCCGCCCATGAAGCGTCCTCTGATTGCCATTCTTCGCGGCATCAAGCCGGAGGAAACGGCCGATATCGTCGGCGCCCTGATCGAGACCGGCTTCACGGCCATCGAAATCCCGCTGAACTCGCCGGAGCCGTTCCGCTCGATCGAGATCGCAGCGAAAATGGCACCTGCCGATTGCCTGATCGGGGCCGGCACGGTGCTGACGGTGGAAGATGTCGACAGGCTGGATGGCGCCGGCGGCAGATTGCTGGTGACGCCGAATGTCGAGCCTGCGGTGATCAGCCGTGCCCGCGACAAGGGTATGGTGACAATGCCCGGCGTCTTCACAGCAACGGAAGCACTATTGGCAGCAAAAGCAGGGGCTACCGGCCTTAAATTCTTCCCCGCCGGCGTCCTCGGCGCTTCCGGCATTACGGCCATCCGCGCCGTACTGCCGCCGGAGCTTGTTATTGCCGCGGTCGGCGGTGTTTCGGACAAGAATTTCGCCGATTACACCAAGGCCGGCATCCTGGCATTCGGGTTGGGAACCAGCCTCTACAAGCCAGGGATGACGGCAACAGAGGTTGCCGAACGCGCCAAGACCACCATCTATGCCTATGACGCCGCCATAGGAGCATGATCCGTGACCGACATCCATGATTTTGAAGGCAGTATTCTCTGCAACACATCCTCCGTCCTTGGAGAAGGCCCAACATACGACCCCGATACGGACACCGTCTGGTGGTTCAATATCCTTGGCAAGGAGCTCCATGAACTGCACCTGCCCACCGGCAAGAAGAAGGTTCATGAGCTACCGATGATGGCGAGCGTGCTTGCTCGCGTCGATGCCAAGCGGCAGATGATCGCCACCGAGGAAGGCCTGTTCCTTCGTGATATCGCCAGCGGCGAATTGAGCTTCTATGCGGCGATCGAGGCCGACAAGCCGGAAAACCGTTCCAACGATGGCCGCACGCATATCTCCGGATCGCTATGGATCGGCACCATGGGCAAGCGGGCCGAGATGCAGGCGGGCGCCATCTATCACGTCGCAGCCGGCGGCAAGGTCACCAAGATCTTCGACCAGATCAGCATTCCCAATTCGATCTGCTTTTCGCCAGATGGCACTATCGGCTACTTCACCGATACGCGCGTCAGCCAGCTTATGCGGGTTCTTGTCGACCCAGAAACCGGGCTTCCGGCAGGCGAGCCGATCGTCATGGTCGACAGCATGGAAGATCCGGGCGGTCTCGACGGCTCGGTCTGCGACGCCGACGGCTATATCTGGAACGCCCGTTGGGGTTCCGGCTTCGTCGACAAATACAGCCCGGACGGCCTGCGTATCGAGCGCTATCGCGTGCCTGCCATGCAGCCGTCGTGCCCGGCCTTTATCGGCAAGAATGGCGACCGGCTGGCGGTGACGACTGCCTGGGAAGGCCTCGATGACGAGGCTCGATCCATGCAGCCGCAGGCCGGTGCCCTTCTGGAGCTCGGTCCGACAGTCCGTGGCGTTTTCGACCCGCCCTACAAGCTTTGATTGAGTTTCACCTTCGCGCCAACAGGCGCGAAGGTGATGCCCGTGATGCGTATCGCATTTCATCGATCAGATCTTTCTTCGCAAGAAACAAGCGTGGCCGTATTTCGCCACAGCTAAAGCGTTCAATCTTCCGGGCTGCATTTTATTTTTAAGCTATTGTTTTTAATTGCCATTATACAAGCGACCACACTCGCCGAGTGGCTTTTCTGCAACTTTTGACGGAACCAAAGCTTCCCTGAGCCATTTGCCTTATGACCGGTACGATGATGGTCACCAATCAAAAACTCCACTCGCACTGGTATGCATGCGTTTCAACAGGCATGCCCATCAGAATGAAAGGTAGGTTCACGATGACTGGGAAACTTTTCACTTCCGTCGCTGCAGGCACGCTCTTTGCGGCCGCATCCGTCTTGTCGCCGATGGCGTTCGCGCAATCGCAGCAGCCGTCGACCGGTGGCAGCAATGCGCCCTTGACACAATCGGCTCCAGCCACGCCCGGCGCTGCAAAGCCGGATAGCTCGATGCCGCAGACCAAGGCGCAGGCTCCCGCTGCCATGACCGGTACTGAACAGGCCGGAGGTTATCTGACCACGCAGTCTGCAGATCAGATCAGCGCCAAGACCTATATGGGCCAATCGGTCTATAACGGTCAGAACGAGAGCATCGGCAGCATCAACGACCTGATCCTGCAGAAGCAGGGCGGTGTCGTCGCCGCAGTGGTCGGCGTCGGCGGCTTCCTGGGCATGGGTCAGAAGAACGTCGCTGTTCCGTTCAGCAAGATCAACACCACCCAGAATGCACAGGATGGCACGATCAAGCTGACGACGACGGAAACGGCCGAAGCGCTGAAATCGGCGCCCGAGTTCAAAACGCTTGCGATGCAGGCTTCGGACAAGGCGGCAAGTTCGGCGGGAACGTCGACCATGCCGACAACCGACAGCACGACGACATCTTCGACCAGCAAGTAACGGATCATTCCGATCCAAAACAGAAGCGGCGGCCCTCACCGGCCGCCGCTTTCGTTTGAACCGTATAGCGTCAGGCGCTCTCGCGTTCGCCGCCGATCTCGAAATAATGCGCTTGCAGATAGCGAAGCGTCGCGGCGCTGTCGGCGGGCTTGCCGAAATAGTAGCCTTGGCCCATGGCGCAACCGAGCGCCCTCAGCTTCGCGGCCTCAGCATTTTCTTCGATGCCTTCGGCAACCACGCGCAGATCCAGCCCTTCGCACATGGCAAGGACCGCCTTGATGATATGTTCCGAAGCCCGGTCGGAATTCATGCGGGAGACGAAGGCGCGATCGATCTTCACCTTGTCGAAGATGAATTCGCGCAGACGGCCAAGGCTCGATTGACCCGTGCCGAAATCATCGAGAGAAATGCGAACGCCTACGGCGCGAAGATCGGCGATAATGCGATGCGCAGTCTCTGCCGAGCTCATCACAGCGGTCTCAGTGATTTCGAGCTCAAGGCGGTGCGGATCCAGTCCGACGCGGGCGAGAATCGCAAGGACGCTGCTGCTGGTGCCTGGATCCATCAGCTGCGCCGAGGAGAGATTGAAGGACAGGAAGAGATCACGCGGCCAGGAAAGCGCCGCTTCCGCAGCCTTCCGCAGGAGGGTTTCGGACAGGGCGTCGATAAACCCGCGCTCTTCGGCGAGCGGCACGAAGACGGCCGGGGAAACGAAGCCGAGGTCGGGATCGTTCCAGCGGGCAAGCGCCTCGAAGCCCAGAACCATATTGTTCGCAAGCGAGACGATCGGCTGGAAATGCACGTCGATGGCATCGGAAATGATGGCATTTCGCAACGCCTGCTCAAGCTGCGTCGCACGCTTCATTTCCTGCGCGATCTCGCGGGAATAGACGGTGATCTGGCCGCGGCCACGGCGCTTGGAGCGATAGAGCGCGGTTTCCGCGTTCTTCAGCAGATCTTCGAACTCCTCGCCTCCGAAGGGGTGAATGGCGAAGCCGAAAGATGCCGACAGCCGGACGTTGCGGTCGCCGAGATCGTAGGGCGCCGACAGCACTTCACGGATCATCTGACCGAACTTCTCGGCGCCGACGCGTTCGAAGACCAAGGGCAGGACAAAGGCGAATTCATCCCCGTCGTGACGGGTGACGGCTGCGCCGTCCGGAATACATGCCCTGAGGCGATGTGCGACCTGGCAGAGGATTTCGTCGCCGGCTTCCACACCGAACAGATCGTTGATCGGCTTGAAGGAATCCAGATTGACGATACCGATGGTGAAGGGCGCGGGATCGCTGGCGCGCTCGAGCGAAAGCTGGCGCGTGCGCTCACGCATGCGATAGCGGTTGCCCAAGCCCGTCAGCGGGTCGGTATATCCCTTGGCCTGCAATTCTTGACTGACTGGCCCAGACAGCATTTCAGCCGATTTCATATTCGGTTCCGATGTTTTCTCCACCCTGGCCGAAGCATGAAGGTGAAGTCTTAACAAAGGATAGCGAGACGACAACCAATCGATACCAGCAATAACTTGCCGTCAGATGTGGTATCACCGTAACATTTACCTGCTCTGCGTCTTGCGAGCCGGGCGCATATACTTCTGGAATACCGTCTCGATTATGTCGGGGCTGACAGGCTTCAGAATGACATCATCCATGCCGGCGGCCGCGCACTCGGTGCGATCGCGCTCGAAGGCCTGTGTCAGCACGCCGATGATCGGCGTATGCGAGCCGCTACCCTTTTCCGCGCCGCGGATCAGCCTTGCGGCCTCGAAACCGTTCAAGCCCGGAAGCGTGATATCCATCAGGATCAGCTCAGGGCGATGTTCCTGCCACAGCCGCACGGCATCATCGCCGCTGGCGGCGATGGCGTGGCTATATCCAAGACCTTCGAGGATCTGCGCAAAGACGATCTGATTTATATCGTTGTCCTCGGCGACCACAACCTGCACCCGGCGCTCTTCGCCGGCCTCCCCTCGCCGCCATCCCGGCGCGAGCCCGGATTGCTTGGCGTCTTCCGCAAGCGCGCCGCGAATATTGCGGTTGAAGTGGCGAGCAATGAGAAATGTCAGTTCGGTTGCGAGCTGCGATCCATCGAGCGAAAGAGCGGCCACGTTCTGCCGCTCCGCCAGCTCGATGCCGCGCTTGCCCAGCTGATTGTCGACGATGACGAGATCGATCTTGACGCCATGCGCGCTCGCCACATCCAGAAATGCCGCCTCCTCGTTCTCGTCGTGCACGACGCAGGCTTCGAAACCATAGGCGCCGAGCGTCTTCAGCGCTGCCGTTTCCGCGGCAAAATCGGCCGTCACGACAAGAATCTTGCGGCCGCTGAAGCTTTCCGGAGCGAAGGTTTCCATGGCAGCCGGTCGGCGCGAAATCGTCTGCAAAGCAGCCATCGGAACATAGGCGCGGCGATAGGATCGGTCGCTGTTCTCCCTGATCTGCGAGGCAAGCGCGAACTCGTCGAAATCGCTTCCGTCCTTCGGCAGATCCTGCATGGTGCCGACCAGGAAATAGCGGCCGGGCTTGCCGATGCGCTGCTTGCGGGTCACGATATCGCGCTCGGCGCCGTCGCGGGCGATCTGACGCTGGCGCGAAATCGACAACTCGCCCGTCTCGATGACATGCCGGTCGCTCTCGTCAAAGCGATTGGCAAGGTCGGTTGAGAAAAGATCGATACCCTTGCGGCCGCGAATCTCGTCCGTCGTCGTCTGGTATTTTTCGCAGAACGCTCTGTTGACGGCGACGTAGACCATGTTCTGGTCCTTGACGAAGAGCGGAAACGGCAGGCCGTCGAGAATATCCTCGGTAAGCTGCACGCGCTCCATGTCGATACGCCACTGCTCTTCTCGCTTCTTCATCTCCGAGACGTCGGAGAGAATGCAGAAGCCAACTCCAGACGGCAGCCGCCGATTGATAATGCGGACCCGGCGGTCGTCGACGAAATGTTCGGTCGTTTCGGAGCGTTCCCGCCAATGCGAGGCTATGCGTTGCGAGATCCAGCCGTCACGATTGGTCGAGGACTTGCCGGGATTTCCCTGACATAAGGCGCCCGTGTCGTAGACGGCGCCAAGAAAATCGCGCAACCGCGTCGATGATTGCAGGAATTCGGGCTGGATCGGAAAGAAGTTCAGCACCTGTCGACTGGCGAACAGCAGGAGGTCATTCCGGTCATAGGCGAAAAAGGCGCTGGAAAGTCCATCACACAGAGCGTCAAAGAACAGCGAGTACAGGTTGCTGCCGGAAGGCGCATCCTCCGTCATCATTGCCAAAGCTGCCTTCTCAATCTCGGCAGTCATTACGTTCAATTCCTACGCTCAACCAGTTTCACAGCATGGCAAATCGACAGGGCGGCGCTCGCTCTGCAGGGTAAATTTATGGAAGTATCATGCTGGCCTGGACACTTGAAGCAGATGGAACCTGGCTCATGGAAGTTGACGGCCACCAACCTGCCGTCAAGAGCCCTCAGCGTGCACGAGGCGCGCCATCTGCGGTCATTTCAAGTTCTTGCTGCGCAACCTGTCATCATTCCCTTAAACATTGATTAAACCCCTCGGCAGGCCAAGTCACGGAAACGGGTGGAAGAGACCGGGCAGAGCGCCTTTCCTCTTTCCTCACCGCCGCGAATCCACGAGAATGAAAAGATGGCCATCAAGCAACTTTCCGAAACCCTGATCAACCAGATTGCCGCCGGCGAAGTCATCGAACGTCCGGCGAGCGCCGCCAAGGAATTGATCGAGAATGCGCTGGACGCCGGCGCAACGCGCATCGAAATCGCGACCGCAGGCGGCGGCAAGGCATTGCTACGGGTGAGCGACAACGGCTCCGGCATGGAAGAAGCCGATCTGGAGCTTGCGGTTCGTCGCCATTGCACCTCGAAAATCTCCGACACGCTGGAGGATATCCGCACGCTCGGCTTCCGTGGCGAGGCCCTGCCCTCCATCGCTTCCGTGGCCAAGTTGTCGATCGCCAGCCGCCGGACGGGCGCGGCCGGCGGCGCCGAGATCGCCGTTGCCGGCGGCAAGGTGCTGCATCTGCGTCCGGCGGCGGCCAATCCCGGCACCATCGTCGAGGTGCGCGACCTCTTCTTCGCGACGCCGGCGCGCCTGAAATTCCTGAAAACAGAAAGGGCGGAAGCGGCGGCCATCACCGAAATCGTCAAGCGCATGGCAATCGCCTTTCCGCGGGTGCGCTTCGTTCTGTCGGGCAGCGACCGCTCGACCCTCGAATTTCCCGCGACCGGCGACGATCATCTCGCCCGCATGGCGCAGATCCTCGGGGCCGAGTTCAAGGACAATGCCATCGCGCTCGATGCCGTGCGCGAGGATGTGAGCCTCAGCGGGTTTGCCGGCGTGCCGACGTTCAATCGCGGCAACTCGGCGCATCAATATGCTTTCGTCAATGGCAGACCGGTGCAGGACAAGCTGATCCTTTCGGCGATCCGCGGCGCCTATGCAGAAACCATTCCTTCCGGTCGCTATCCCGTCGCGGTCCTCTCGCTGACGCTCGACCCGGCACTGGTCGACGTCAATGTGCATCCGGCAAAATCCGACGTGCGCTTCCGCGATCCCGGCCTCGTGCGCGGCCTGATCGTCGGAGCCGTGCGCGAAGCCCTGTCTCGGGAGGGCGATCGTGCCGCGACGACCGGAGCCGATGGCATGCTGCGCGCCTTCAGCGCCGGCCGCTCCGGCTTTCAGTCGGGCTGGCGGCCATCGCCGTCACCGGCACCCTGGACGCCCGAGACCTCGCCGTCCCGCCCCTATGAGAGGACGGCCGCTTCTGGAGGGTACGGTTTCGCGGAAAGGCCGCAGGCCAGCTTTGACGGACTTGTGACGCCCACGGCACGCGCGGAAGCCGCTCCTCCGGTGGATCCGGTACGGGCGGAAGAGCCCTCTCGCTTTCCGCTTGGCGCCGCTCGCGCGCAGCTGCACGAAAACTATATCGTCGCCCAGACGGACAACGGCCTTGTGATCGTCGACCAGCACGCCGCGCATGAGCGGCTGGTCTTCGAAGCCATGCGCAAGGCGCTGCATTCGAAACGGCTGTCCTCGCAGGTCCTCCTGATCCCCGAGATCGTCGATCTTCCCGAAGAGGACTGCGACCGGCTGATGGTGTTTGCGGAAGAGCTTGGCGAACTGGGTCTCGCGGTTGAGCGCTTTGGTCCCGGAGCGGTTGCCGTGCGGGAGACGCCGGCCATGCTCGGAGAGGTCGACGCGCAAGGGTTGATCCGGCAGCTGGCCGACGAGATCGCCGAATGGGATACGGCCTCGGGGCTTGCAGCCAAGCTGGAATATGTCGCAGCGACCATGGCGTGTCATGGTTCTGTGCGTTCGGGACGGCGGTTGCGACCGGAGGAGATGAACGCATTGCTGCGCCAGATGGAGGCGACGCCGGGCTCCGGACAGTGCAACCACGGCCGGCCGACCTATATAGAACTGAAGCTTTCGGACATCGAGCGGCTGTTCGGACGCAGCTGAGAAAGCGTGGTTTCGAAAGCAGCCAGTGTATTCGGCACCTTCAAGACAGAAAACCACTCGGCACTTTTCCTGTAAATGCTCTGGAAAAGAGCCGCCCATCGCGGTATGGCAAACAGGTGACAGAGATTAAGGACGGCTGCATATGAATCTTTTCGAGGGGCATGGAAACCGCGAGGCGAAAATTCGCTATCTCGACGGCGATTTCCAGATCCTGATGCCCGGCTCCCATGTCATCTGCGCCATGACCGGCCAACGGATTGCGCTCGATGAGTTGCGCTATTGGAGCGTCGCGCGCCAGGAGCCCTATGCCGACGTGATTTCCTCGCTCGAAGCCGAAAAGCGGGCTGGCGCACTTCCCAATCAGAAGCGCTGATTTTCCTTTCCGCATCGCGCGTTTGCGCTTCGCAGTCATGATACTCAGCCGGTTTTCCCGCTGCGCCCTTCCCGCAAGCGCCGCTCGCGAGCGGCTGCGATCGCCCTGTCGATGATCAGGCCTGGCGCCTGCGGATCCTCGAAGACCATATCGATCTCGACAACCCTGCAACGCTTGAGCAACTCGTCGGTGCGGCCATGGTGGCCGATGAGGCGAACATAGTCCTTTGATGTTGTAACGATCTCCAGATTTTCGCGGGATGCGATATCGAGAATATCAGATACCTCATCCTCTCCCGGGTGTTCGTGATCTCCGAAGCTACGGGCGACTGCAATATGTGCCCCAAGCGTCTCGACGGTGCGGAAGAACTTGGCGGGATCGGCGATGCCGGCAAAGGCCAGGACATTTCGGCCGCGCAAATCCTCCTGGCCACGCACCTTGACCGCGGCTGTGAAGAAAGGCTTGCCCGCGCGAGCCGCCAGCCGCACGACCCGGTCGGCTGCGCTGCCCTCGCCGACCTTCAATATGCCCGATGCATAAAGAAGCTGCGTACGCAGAGGCGCTCGGACCGGACCGGCGGGAACGAGATAGCCATTGCCGATGCCGCGTCCGGCATCGATCACGACAAGAGCATAGTCGATGGCCAGATGCGCGCTCTGAAAACCGTCATCCATGATGACGAGATCGGCACCTTCGCGCACGAGCCGTTGAGCGCCTTCGGCACGACGGCGCGCAATGACGGTTAAAGCCTCGCGCGCGAGCAGCAACGGTTCATCGCCGACGGCTGTGGCATGATGATGCTGGGGATCGACGATGGTCGTGACATCGAGCGAGCCGCCATAGCCGCGGCTCAAAAAACCCGGCGTCAGACCTCTGGCTTTCGCTGCCTGGGCGAGCGCCAGTGCCGTCGGCGTCTTGCCTGCCCCGCCGACAGTGAAGTTACCGATGCAGATGACAGGCACGGGCACAGAGGCGCGGCGGGCATGCACCATTCGATGCCCGGCAATGCGGCCATAGAGGAAAGAAAAGGGCGAGAGGCCCCAGGCACGCCAATCCGGTTTTCGCCACCAGAAGGGTGGTGCTTCCGATACCATATTCTAATTCAGCCTCGCACCTGCGACTTCAGCCGGAGCGTGATACCGAAAAGTATAGACGGTTTTCGGACGACATCACGCTCCATCTTCTCGTTTGTTACGTATTCCGGACGGAAAACCGCTTTGCACTTTTCCTGGAATTGCTCCAAGCGGCAAAAAAGGCCAGATCGGATGAAAAAGCAAGCCTTTACCGAAATCACGCCAGCTGGGCGACCGGCATGAGCAGGTTTTCGAGTTCGGTGATGTCGTTGAGGCAATAGTCGGAGGCAGCCGTCAGCGTCTCGCGCGAGCCGGTTCCGGTCAGCACGCCGACGGTCAGACCCACGCCGGCATTGCGACCCATATGGAGATCGTGATTGTTGTCACCGACAACGGCGACCTGGGCCGGAGAGAGACCGGTTGCCGCATAAAAGCCGAGCACCATGCCCGGCTCCGGTTTGGTGCCGAAGCCGCTGTCGTAACCGGCGATGTAATCGAGGTAATCGATGAAACCGAAGCGGCGCGCGGTTTGGCGGATGGAGCGTTCGTTGTCGCTTGACGCGACGCCGAGCTTATAGCCTCGCTGGTGAAGCCTCTGAAAGAAGGCGGCAAGATCGGTGACAGGCGAGGAAAAATCCGCAGCATGCGAAAAGAGCGCATCCAGCTTTTCGACCAGCTCCGAAACAGCCACCTTCGAGCCGGCGGCAACGAGGCCCTCGGAAATCTGCCGGGTGTTGCCCGCCGCCAGCAGACTGTCGGGAACGATGTGACCGGTGATGGGATCCATGCCGCATGCGGAAAGCAGATGATCCGCAAGAATGGGATCGTCCTCGGCGGCAATTCTGGCTAGCTCGCGATTAACCGGCAACCAGCTCGCATCATAATCAAGCAGCGTGCCGTCCTTGTCGAAAAGAATTCCCGCAATCGCTCCCAGCTTGACCGCCGCCATACTCTTCCCTTCTTAACCGTTCACCGTCGTCTTCGGCAGCAACCGCGCCTTGACCGACAGCGGATTGATGTAGGGCTCCAGCCCCTTGACGGTTGCCGCCAATGCACCGCGCATCTCGTGCACTGCGACGAAGCCGGCATCGATCATCGCGCGCCGCGCCGGCTCGTTGGTCAGCAGATAATGGACGCCGCGGGCCAGCATCTCGGTATCGCGCACCATGCGGGCGCTGCCGCGACGGGCAAGCACCTGATAGGCATCGCGAAAATTCTGGACATGACCGCCGGTCAGGATCGCACAGCCTAGCATGGCCGGCTCCAGCGGGTTCTGACCGCCCTCGTTGAACAGCGATTTGCCCATGAAGGCCACTTCAGTCATGCGCAGGTAGAGCCCCATCTCGCCGATCGTATCGCCGAGGAAGACATCCACATCCGCCGACAGGATATCGTTGCGGGTGCGGCGCGCCACCTTCAGCCCCTGCTCCAACAGCATGGCCTCGATCGCGTCGCAACGCTCAGGGTGGCGCGGCACGATAACGGTGAGCTGGCCGTTATGCTCCTTGAGCATGGTGTGGACCGATGCTGCAGCAGCCTCCTCGCCCTCGAAGGTCGAGACTGCGACCCAGGTCTTCCGGTTGCCGATCTGCTTCATATAGCTGGCAAGCGTCGGAGCGTCGTAGGACGGCGCGTCGGTATCCACCTTGAGATTGCCCGATTTGAGCACCTGCACCGCGCCGAGATCGCGATAGCGCTCGGCATCGAGATCGGACTGGGCAACGACCAAAGCGAGGTTCTCGAAGAGCGCCTCGGCGAGCGACGGGTGCTTGCTCCAGCGCGCGAAGGAGCGGTCCGACATGCGCGCATTGACGAGAATCTGCGGGATACGGCGGCGGCCAAGCTCGGTGATGGTCGTCGGCCAAATCTCGGATTCAGCAAAGATGGCGCAATCGGGCTGCCAGTAGTCGAGGAAACGGCGAACGGCGGGCCTGAGATCGAGGGGCACGTATTGATGAATGACCTCCTCGCCAAGACGCTCATGCGCCACCTTGGCCGAGGTGATCGTGCCGGTCGTCAGGATGACATGAATGTCGCGACGGCGGATTTCCCGGATCAGCGGAATGACCGCCGATGTCTCGCCCACGCTTGCGGCATGGAACCAGATCAACGGTCCTTGCGGCCGGTTGGCGCTCGCATAGCCGGAACGCTCCAGCTTGCGGGTGCCGTCTTCCTTGCCCTTCGCGGCACGGACCGCGAGATACGGCCCGAGAAACGGATAGACAGCGATGCCGCCAAGACGATAGGCGCTCAAGGCAAGACGCGCCCTGAGGCTGCTCATCTCGATCGACTCCTATCCAAGCTGATCATCATCGATGCCAAATCCTGATTATCAAACGGCCGGATAAACGGCCGATTTTTCGTTCTTATTGTGACAAAGATACTGCTTCGGTGCCGGATTTAAAGCGATAACGCCTCTCCGGACGAAAATATCAAATGCAAACTTTGGTATCAGGCGGCTTAAGAGGCCGCCTTTTCCTGCGGATCGAGCAGGCGATGCAGATGGACGATGAAATAACGCATGTGAGCGTTGTCGACAGTCTGCTGTGCCTTGGACTTCCAAGCCGTCAGCGCGCTCGCATAGTCGGGATACATGCCGACGATATCGAGTTCGTTGAGGTTACGGAATTGGACTTCTTCGAGGTTTTCCAGTTCACCACCGAAGACGAGGTGCAGGAGCTGCTTTTTGCCGCTGGTATCAGTCATTTTCGTCTCTTTCTACTGTCGTCCCCCTCCGCCCTTCATCTGAGGGATTTTGACGGAAAGGTCAACCGTCTCGTCGGTGCGAAAGCTGGTGGAGAAACTCTGGCAATTGCGCAGCCGATGCTCCGCAAAGTTCCTCATGAGATACCTCGGCGCGGTTGTAGCGCAGAGCACTGCCCGAGAGATCCACGAGCGCACCGCCCGCCCGCTCCAGGATGAGATCGGCGGCAGCCAGATCCCAGTCGTGCGAGTTGCGTTTGACGATGGTCCCTTCCAGGCGACCGTCCGCGACCATGGCAAGCCGATAGGCAAGCGAGGGAACGTGCTTTACGCGCTCGACCGTCTTGCGAAAGTCCGGATCGAAGCTTTTCAGCATGTCTTCGCCGGTCGCCAGCCGGTGTGGGTCGTCGCCCAGTCTTTGCGAAACGCTGATCGGCTGGCCGTTCTTCAGCGCGTGGCCGCCTGCGGCGGCCACGAACAGCTCATCCAGCGCAGGCGCATAGAGCACCCCCGCAACCGGCCGCCCATCCGTTACCACGGCAACGCTGACGCACCACAGATCCGAGCCTGCGAGGAAGCCCCTGGTGCCGTCGATCGGATCGACGACGAAGACGGTCGCATGCGACAGCCGTTCGGCATCGTCGTCGGTTTCTTCGGAAAGCCAGCCATAGTCGGGCCGGGCCGACCGCAGCGTGGCGGCCAGGCTCTCATTGGCGGCGAAATCGGCCGCGCTGACGGGTGACTGGCCATTGTTCTTCCACCAGACCTCCGGCGATTGCCGGAAGAAACCGAGAGCGATCCTGCCCGCCTCGAGCGCGGCCTCGACAATCAGGTCCACATCATCAGGCCGGCCGGCCTTCTGGCTATCGCTCATTCACAGTGTCCAATTTCCGCCTGCTCCTTAAAGTCCGGCCAGCGTCATGCCTTCGATAGCGAGCGTCGGAGCGGCCACACCGAAATCGCGGTCGATATCGTTGGCCGGCGTCACGCGCATGAACATGTCCTTCAGATTGGAGGCAATCGTCACCTCCGAAACCGCGAAGGTCAACTCGCCGTTTTCGATCCAGAATCCGGTGGCGCCGCGGCTGTACTCACCGGTGATCATGTTGACGCCCTGGCCGATGAGTTCGGTGACGTAAAAGCCGGTTCCGACGCTGCGGATCAACTCCTCGGGCGAAATGTCGCCCGGCTCCAGCGCCAGGTTGGTCGAAGCGGGAGAAACCGACGTGCCGCCGCGGACGCCGCGGCCATTGGTCTTGAGGCCACCGCCGATTTCCCTCGCAGTCGCTGTGGAGAGGAACCAGGATTGCAACACCCCATCCTCGATCATGACCAGACGCTTGCCGGACACGCCTTCACCATCGAAGGGACGCGAGGACGGGCCGCGCACGATCAGCGGATCATCCGTGATCGAAAGGCCTGATTTCAGCACCTGCTGTCCCATCTTGTCGCGCAGGAAGCTGGTCTTGCGAGCGACGGATGCACCGTTGATCGCGCCGGCAATATGGCCGACGAAGCCGCGCGCAACGCGCGGGTCGAAGACGACGGTGACGTTCTTGTTGGTGGGAACCTGGCGCGGGTTGATGCGCTTGACCACACGCTCGCCGGCGCGACGCCCGATCTCCTCGGCTGCGTCGAGATCGGCGAAATAGAGGCGGCTGTCGAAATCATAGTCGCGCTCCATGCCGGTGCCTTCGCCGGCAATCACGCTGACGGAGCGTCCGAAACGCGACCCTTTATAGTGTCCGGCAAAACCATGCGACGTCACAAGGACTAGGCCTCCCATGCCGGCCGAAGCGCCCGCGCCGGAAGAATTGGTAACGCCCGAAACGGCAAGGGCGGCCGCTTCGGTCGCAAGGGCCGCTTCGCGCAGCTGCTCCGTGGACACCTCGGTCGCGTCGAACAATTCGAGATCGGGGTAGCTCTTGGCGAGATCCGCTTCATCGGCGAGGCAAGCAAAGGGATCCTCGGGCGAAACCTTGGCCATGGCCACGGCGCGCTCGGCAAGGGCGTTCAGGTCGAAGCCGGGATTGGCCGAAACGCTGGCGACGCGATTGCCGACGAAGACCCTGAGCGAGAAATCGTCGCTTTCGGAGGATTCGGTGCCTTCGACCTTACCGAGGCGAACGCTGACCGATTGGGCCCGCGAACGCACGACCACGGCATCGGCCGCATCCGCACCGGCTTTCCGGGCGAGGTCGATCAACTGGCTGGCACGGGAAAGCAGAGTGGCGGAATCGATTTCTGAGGTCATGATTTGGCCTTTCCTTCGCGTTCCATTTATTGTGCACTACATAAAGCATCAAGGGCGGCAAAGCCGATTCTTGTTCTAATCCCTTCACGCCTGGTTGTTTATGATGGCCACGCGTTGCAAGACCGCCTGCCCCACGGAAAGAAAAAGACGATGTCCGCCCCCAATACGCTTTTCACCGAGACCCTGCTGCTGCTCGGAGGTGCCGTCGTCACGGCGCCCATCTTCAAGAAACTGGGGCTCGGCACAGTGCTCGGCTATCTGGCTGCCGGCGTGGTGATCGGCCCAATCCTCCATAGCATCGGGGACAGCGAGGCGGTGCTTGCCGTTGCCGAACTCGGCGTGGTCTTCCTGCTGTTCATCATCGGGCTGGAACTGAAGCCGTCCCGCCTCTGGCAGATGCGCCGCGATATTTTCGGCCTCGGAACGGCACAGGTCGTGTTCAGCGGATTGGCGCTGATGGTCGCATCCTACCTCGGCGGCATCGCCGGCTGGAAGGGCAGCATCATCATCGGCTTCGGCCTGGCGCTCTCCTCGACCGCCTTTGCCATGCAGATCCTTGAGCAGCAGGGCGACGTCAATACGAAGTACGGACAGCGCTCCTTCTCCATGCTGCTGCTGCAGGATCTGGCCATCGTGCCGTTGCTGGCGCTGATTACCGTCCTCGACGGAGCGAAGGAAACCGCCAATCCACTGCCGAGCCTTGCGATCGCAGTCGGCGCGGTGGCAGCGATGATCATCGCCGGCCGCTATCTCCTGACGCCGCTGTTCCAGGTCATTGCCCGCACCGGCGCCCGCGAAGCGATGATTGCCGCTGCTCTCTTCGTCGTCATGGGATCGGCAACGCTGATGCAGCTTGCCGGCCTGTCCATGGCGATGGGCGCCTTTCTCTCCGGCGTGATGCTGGCCGAATCCTCCTATCGGCACGAGCTGGAAGCCGATATCGAGCCCTTCCGCGGCGTGCTGCTCGCCATTTTCTTCATTGCCGTCGGCCTGTCGCTGAAGCTCGACGTCATCCTCGACAACTGGCTGCTGATCGTCCTCGCCGTCCCGGTGATGATGCTCATCAAGGCCGCCGTCATCTATGCGCTAAGCCGCGTCTCGGGCTCATCGCACAATGATGCCGTCCGCATCGCCGGGCTATTGCCGCAGGGCGGCGAATTCGGCTTCGTGCTGTTCAGCGCCGCCAGCGCCAGCGGCGGCCTCTTCTCCGCCAACACAGCGTCGATGCTGATCGCCATCGTGACACTCTCGATGGCGCTGACGCCGCTCAGTTCCGCACTTGCGAAACGGCTGATGAAGGGCGACACGCAGGAGGAACTGGATGAGGATTTCGAGGGTGCAGGCTCCGATGTGCTGATGATCGGCTTTTCGCGTTTCGGCCAGATCGCCGCGCAAATCCTGCTCGCCAGCGGTCGCGACGTGACCGTTATCGATTTCTCCGCCGACCGCATCCGGCAGGCATCGAGCTTCGGTTTCCGCATCTATTTCGGCGACGGTACCCGCAAGGACGTGCTGCGCTCCGCCGGGATCGATCGCGCCAAGATCGTCGTGGTCAGCACGCATCAGCGTGAGATCACCAACAAGATTGTCGAGCTCGTTCAGACCGACTATCCGCACGCGCGCATCTTCGTCCGCTCCTACGACCGTGTCCATTCGATCGACCTGCGCCGCAAGGGCGTCGATTATGAACTGCGCGAAACGTTGGAATCCGGTCTCCTCTTCGGCCGCCGCACGCTGGAAGAGCTAGGGGTCAGTGAGGCCGAGGCCTATGAGATTGGCGAGGACATCCGCAAGCGCGACGAGCAGCGGCTGGTGCTGCAGGTGAGCGAGGGGCTGCAAGCCGGCGCCGACATGCTCTACTCCAGACCGGTCAAGCCGGAGCCGCTGGTCAAGCCGAAACGAACAGCCGAGACCTACAGCGATGCCGACGATCTCGTGGCATTGCCGCAGGAGGAGCCGGAGCGGGCTTAGTTCTTTGCGGTGATTACCCTGTCGAGGGCGAATTTCAGTTCGTCCTTGACGCCGGCCGACATGGCGAGAATATCGCGCGCCTTCAGGAAATCGAGAACGCCGGTGCGGCCGACGGTTGGCCGCAGGAAGATCTGCGGCGCTTGCAGCCGCAGCTTCAGTGCGATGTTGGACTGCATGGTCAGCTGACCGGCACCAAACAGGCTTTCGATGCGGTTCGGAATGTGTCGGCCGCCGCCTTCCGGGCCGCCGACGACGTCGACGCCGATGATGATATCGGCGAGCCCGGCCAGATGCTCGTAGGGAACGGGGTTCATGATGCCGCCATCGATCATCACGCAATCACCAAGCTTGACCGGCATGAAAACGGCGGGAATGGCGGCGGAGGCTGCAAGAACCGGAAACAGTTCTCCCTTTTCGATGACCACCTCGACCTGACCGTAATAGTCAGTTGTCACCACCTTCAGCGGGATATGCAGGCCCGAGAAATCCTCAGGAAAAGCAGGCGGCAGGAATGCGCGCAGGATGCGCTCGAGATTGAACTGACCGAAGCGGATGCTGCGCATGCTGACCGGCCGCAAGCTCCAGATCTTGTTGAGCACGGCGGGGCGGTTGCCGACCGTTGCCAGCGTGTAATCGCGGATTTCGGCGCCGGTCATGCCGGCCGCCATGGCCGCGCCCATGATCGAGCCGATGGAGGCGCCCGCAATCGCAACCGGGCGAATGCCGAGTTCGTCGAGAGCTTCTATGATGTGGATATGGGCGAGACCCCGCGCGCCGCCGCAGCCGAAGGCGACCGCGACGCTCGGCGTGCCGGAGGCAGCAAGCGGATAATCGCTGCCGACGAAATCAGCGTAATCGCCCATTTCCTTCTCCTTCCACCGTTATGCCGATCGCGGCTGGTAACGGAAGAAATGCATCTTGCTGTCGCCGAAGGTGCGAACCTCCAGAAACAGGAAATCCGACGGTGCTGAAACCGTCACGTCGCCGCGCTCTTCGAGGATCGCCAAGGCGCCAGGCACCAGCCAGCCGCCCGCTGCGGCAGCTGCGAAGGCCTTCTCGCCGAACCCTTTGCCATAAGGTGGATCGGCAAAGAGAAAATCGAAAGGCTCGAGATTGCCGACGCTGCCGAGATCCGTTGCGTCCCGTCGCAGCATGCGCGTGCGCCCATGCAGCCCGAGGGCGTCGATATTCTCCCAGAGAAGCCCCCGGCCCTCGACGCTGCTCTCGACGAACAGCACATGGCGGCAACCGCGCGAGGCGGCTTCAAGTCCGACCGCACCGGTACCGGCAAACACATCCATCATCCGGGTGCCGTCGATGGCCTCCGGATAGGCATGGCTCAGAATGTTGAACAGGCTCTCGCGCGTGCGATCCGCCGTCGGACGAATATCATTCGACTTCGGCGTCGCAAGTGAGCGACCGCGAAATTCACCGCCGACGATCCTCACAGCGCGTCAGCCCCTTCCGCCCTTGGGGCCGCCCCTACCGGCGCCACCGCGACCAGGACCACCGCGACCCGGGCCGCCGGACGGACGGCCACCGCCACCGGTCTTGCCGCCAAAACCGCGCGAGCCGCCTGGCTTGCCACCCGGCTTGCCGCCAAAGGATTTGCCGCCGCCCGGCTTTTTGCCGAAGGGCTTGCCGGCCGGCCGATCACCGAAGGAACGTTCGCCTTGCGGACGGTCGCCGAAGGGCCGATCGCCACGGGGCGGGCGGTCCCCAAACGGCCGATCACCCTGAGGGCGATCGCCGCGAGGACGCTGGGAGCGCTGTTCGCCATCGAAGGATCTGGCGCGCGGACGCTCGTCTCCTTCAGCACGCGGACGCCGATCACCGCGAGGCTTGTCGCCATACGGACGGTCACCCCGAGGCTTATCACCAAAAGGACGGTCGCCGCGCGGAGGACGATCACCAAATGGGCGATCACGCGGCGGACGATCACCTTGAGGGCGATCGCCGCGGGGGCGGTCGGAACGGACGTCGCCGCCGAAGGACTTCGCACGAGGGCGGTCGCCACCCTCCGGTCGCGAGCCGCGGGGCTTGTCACCATAGGAACGATCGCCTCGGGGCTTATCGCCAAAGGATCGGTCCCCGCGCGGAGGACGGTCGCCGAACGGACGATCACCCTGAGGGCGATCGCCGCGGGGGCGGTCGGAGGAGCGCTTGCGATCGAAACCTTCATCATCGCCGCGCGACCTGCGCGGGGCTTCCTCGGTCGAACGGATCCATTCGCCATCGCCCTCGTCGACGCGATTGATGCGAACGCGGGGTCCTTCGTCCGGGCGGTCGAAGCCGCCGCGCTGGGGACGCTCGGGTTCGCCGCGCCTGGTGGCCGTCTTCACATTCTTTGCGGCCTTTGCTGCTGCCTTTTCGCCGAGCGGGCGGGCACCGGGGGCCATCCAGACATTGGCATTGCGACGCGAGCCGAGCGGCTGGCGCTGCGGCCGGTCGTCATCCTTGCGTCCACCTTCGCGGCGCCCTTCGTCCCGACGATCATCGCGCTTGGTGTCGAGACGGCTCAAAGCCCGCTCGCGCTTGTCTTCCGGGCGTTCACGATCGCGTCTCGGGCGTTCGTCTTTCGCAGCCCGGACCGGCTTGGCTTCCGCCTCTTCGGCATCGGCAACGGCCGGAGCATTGTAGAGCGGCGCGTCGAAATTCGCCTTGGCGTCCTCGACCAGACGCGGGCCGAGCTGGTCGCGCAGCATGCGCCCGCGCACCTCAAGCACGCGACCTTCCGGCAGGTCGCCCAACTGGAACGGACCATAGGAAATGCGAATGAGGCGGTTAACCTCAAGGCCGAGCGCGCCGAGGACGTTCTTGATTTCGCGGTTCTTGCCTTCGCGCAGACCCATGGTGATCCAGACGTTGGATCCCTGCGTGCGGTCGAGCGTCGCTTCGATCGAGCCGTAGAGCACGCCGTCGACGGCGATGCCTTCCTTGAGCTTATCAAGCGCTTCCTGATCGATCTCGCCATGGGCGCGGACGCGGTAGCGGCGCAGCCAGCCGGTGGTCGGCAGCTCGAGAACGCGCGCGAGGCCACCATCGTTGGTCAGCAGCAGCAGACCTTCGGTATTGATATCGAGGCGGCCGATCGACATGACGCGCGGCAGCTCTTCCGGCAGATTGTCGAAAACGGTCGGACGGCCCTCAGGATCGGCATTGGTAGTCACCAGACCGGCCGGCTTGTGGTAGAGCCACATGCGCGTGCGCTCGATGCCGCGGATCGGCACGCCATCGACCTCGATCTTGTCGGAAAGGGTCACGTTGACCACCGGCGTTTCCAGCCGCACGCCATTCAGCGTGACGCGGCCGTCCATGATCATACGCTCGATGTCGCGGCGCGAAGCCACGCCGGCGCGCGCCATGACCTTGGAAATGCGCTCCGCCTTTCCATCTCCGGCCGCCGCCTCGGCTGCAACGCTTACAGTGGAAGCCTTTGCCGGCTTCGCGCCATCGCGCTTTATCGTCTTCTTGTCGCCAGTAAAGGGCTTCGACCCAGGCCGCTTGGGCTTGTCATTCATTGTCATTTGTTGTTTGCCTGAATTTTTAAGGCGTGTTCCTATCAGGTCGCGCCCCTGCGGTTAAGTGGAAAATCTTGAATGGCGGCTACAAATCAATTCATGGAGCTTGCGCTGGCCGAAGCCCGCAACGCCGGAGAGCGTGGCGAAGTGCCGATCGGCGCCGTCGTCGTGCTCGACAACAAGGTCATCGCCAGGGCCGGCAATCGCACTCGCGAACTCAATGACGTCACCGCCCATGCCGAAATCGTCGCCATCCGCCTGGCCTGCGAGGAGCTGGGCCAGGAGCGGCTTGCAGGCGCCGATCTCTATGTCACGTTGGAACCCTGCACCATGTGCGCCGCGGCCATTTCGTTCGCGCGCATCCGACGTCTCTATTTTGGTGCCGAGGATCCGAAAGGTGGCGGTGTCGACAATGGCGTGCGTTTTTATCAGCAACCAACCTGCCATCATGCGCCGGAAGTCTATTCCGGCCTCGGCGAAACCAGTTCCGCCGAAATTCTGAGACGCTTCTTTCAAGCGAAACGCTCCGAAGACTGAAAAGCGGCGGAGCTAGCACCGCCGCTTTTTCAAATTGCTTATTGGAAGGGCTTCCACCAGCTGCTGTTGTTGGACTGCTGCGCCGCTTCGGCATCCTTCTTGCGCTTCTTTTCCTTCTTCGACTCGGGCGTGCCGACATCGTTGAGAGCTGCCGGATCGGAAACCTGGCGATATTCCTGCGGCGGGTCGATGAGGTAGCGCCGCTGATCGATATAGGTACCCGCCTGATCCTGGCGCGCGGCGCGGTAAGCGGCCGTCTGCTGCGCTTCGGTCATGCGGTTCTTGGTGGTGTCGGCCTGAGCCAGCGGCGAACGATAATTGACGTCGTTCTTCTTCGCGTCGGCTTCCGCTGCAAGGCGCTTACGCGCATCTTCGGGCGATTCCAGCCAGGCCGGATTGTCCTTGCTTGCCAGCGACTGCTGCGGCGCGGTGAGCGTGTCCTTGTCTCCACCCACAACAAGGCCGGGACGGTTCGGATACTTCACGCCCTTGTCCTTCGGCGTCGCCGCCGAGACGGAAGCGATATCGCCGAGATCGTCCAGGAGCTGTACGCCAGCCGTCTTGCCGGTGCCGTAAGTCGGGCTGCTGAGGCAGCCGGACATTACGCCACAGCCAATCACAAGTGCCGCCAAGCTGACGCCGACACGAACGCTATGCATCGCTCTCATGAATACCCTTCCCAGCCACGCCGGAATAAACTTAACAGGACCCCATTTCACGGCAACTGCCGTAAAAATCGGGCCAATTTCAGGCAGCTTTTACCGGATGAACACCGCAAAGGCAATTCACCCGGTAATATTCTTCAGTTGACAGTAGAGCGCTGTGCTTCCCTTTGGAAGCACAAAGGAGGCTCTACCGCTTTTATGCACGCATCAGACTTTCCGAAAATCGATTCCGATTTTCAGGCCGATGCTGTCGCAAGCTCACGTAGCGCCAACGCGTCGCGCGCCGAGACATCCGGGTATTCCGGGTCCGAGCCGACATCGGTGGTGATACGCCAGGAACGGGCGCACTTGCGGCCCTCGGCGAGCTTAGGAACCACGCTGACCTTGGCGGCATCGTCAAGACGGAACGCATCCGAAGGGCCTTCACCACCCTCGATGGTGATGCCCGAGGTGATGCAGATTTCCGAGAAATCCTGACCTTCGAGCACCTTCAGCAGTTCCGGATCGGCGATATAGACGACCGGGGCGGCTTCCAGCGAGGAGCCGATGCGCTTATCCTTGCGCTCAATTTCCAAGGCGCCGGTGACGACGCTGCGCACGGCGCGGATCTTCTTCCACTTTTCGGCCAGCGCCTCGTTCTTCCATTCGCCCGATACGGCAGCGAACTGTTCGAGGTGAACCGAGACCGCCTGCGGATTGCGCGACAGCCACGCCTCTTCGGTGGTGAACGGCAGCATCGGCGCAAGCCAGGTCACCATGCAATCGAAGATCGTGCGGATGACGGCGAGCGAAGCGCGGCGGCGCAAGCTCGACGGGGCATCGCAATAAAGCGCATCCTTGCGGACGTCGAAATAGAAGGCCGACAGCTCGACATTGGCGAAATCGATCAAGGCACGAGCAATGCGCTTGAAGTCGAAGGCGTCGTAGCTTTCGCGCACCAGCTCGTCGAGTTCGGCGAGGCGATGCAACATCAGCCGCTCCAGCTCCGGCATGTCGGCATAGGCGATGACTTCGCCCTTGTCGTGCGCCAGCGTGCCCAGCATCCAGCGGATGGTGTTGCGCAGCTTGCGATAGGCGTCGACATTGGTCTGGATGATGGCCTTGCCCAGGCGCTGGTCTTCCCAATAGTCCGTGGTCATGACCCACAGGCGCAGGATGTCGGCGCCGGCGTCCTTCATCACGTCCTGCGGGGCAACGACGTTGCCGAGCGACTTCGACTGCTTGCGGCCCTGCTCGTCCATGGTGAAGCCGTGCGTGACGACCGTATCGTACGGCGCGCGGCCACGGGTCGCGGCACTTTCGAGCAGCGACGAATGGAACCAGCCGCGATGCTGGTCGGAGCCTTCAAGATAGACGTCGGCCGGCCACTTCAGGTCCGGACGGTCTTCCAGCGTGAAGGTGTGGGTCGAGCCCGAGTCGAACCAAACGTCGAGAATGTCCATGACCTGCGTCCAGGCCTCATTGGCCTTTTCACCGAGGAAGCGCTCACGCGCACCTTCCGCGAACCAGGCATCGGCACCTTCCTGCTCGAAAGCCCCGAGGATGCGGGCATTCACGGCGTCATCCTGCAGGATGTTGCCCTGCTCGTCGACGAAGATGCAGATCGGCACGCCCCAGGCGCGCTGACGCGACAGGACCCAATCCGGGCGCTGTTCGATCATGGCGCGCAGGCGATTCTGCCCGGCTGATGGCACGAAGCGCGTGTCGTCGATCGCCTTGAGGGCGCGGCTACGCAGCGTCGAACCATCCGCAAAGTCCTTGTCCATATAGACGAACCATTGCGGCGTGTTGCGGAAGATGACCGGCTTCTTCGAGCGCCAGGAATGCGGATAGGAATGCTTCAGCCTGCCGCGCGCAAAGAGCGTATTCGTCTCGATCAGCGCCTTGATGACGATGTCGTTGGCGTTGCCCTTCTTGCCGTTGTCGTCCATGACGCGTCCACCCTCGAAGCCGGGAGCGTCGGCGGTATAGAAGCCGGCATCGTCGACCGGGAACGGAATGGTGGACGAGATCCCACGCTTTTCAAGGTCACGAGCGTGCGAGGTCCAGGCGTCAAAGTCCTCGCGGCCGTGGCTGGGAGCCGTATGCACGAAACCGGTGCCGGCATCGTCGGTCACATGCTCGCCATCGAGCAGCGGCACCTTGAAGCCGTAGCCGAGCGAAGCCAGCGGATGCGCGCAGATAAGCGCAGCCAGATCGTCTGCGGTGACGTCGCGCAGGCGCTTGTACTGCAGCTTTGCCTTGGCGAAGGATTCCTCGGCCAGTTTGTCTGCAAAAACGAGCTTCTCGCCGGGGCGCGGCCCGAAGTCATTGGCGGCTTCCGTCACTTCGTAGAGGCCATAGGCAACGCGCGAGGAATAGGCGATCGCGCGGTTGCCGGGGATCGTCCAAGGGGTCGTCGTCCAGATGACGACAAAGGCGCCGGCAAGCTCCGCCGGGCCTTCGGCCACCGGGAACTTGACCCAGATCATGTCGCTCTCGACGTCGGCATATTCGACCTCGGCTTCGGCCAGAGCCGTGCGCTCGACAACCGACCACATGACCGGCTTGGAGCCACGATAAAGCTGACCGGTGCGGGCGATCTTCAGAAGCTCGCCGGCGATGCGGGATTCCGCATGGAAATTCATGGTCAGATAAGGGTTGTCGAAATCGCCGACGATGCCGAGGCGCTTGAACTCCTCGGACTGGATCTTGATCCAGCCGGCGGCAAAGTCACGGCATTCCTGGCGAAACTCGTTCACCGGAACCTCGTCCTTGTTCTTGCCCTTCTCGCGGTATTTTTCCTCGATCTTCCACTCGATCGGCAGGCCGTGGCAGTCCCAACCCGGAACGTAGTTGCTGTCATAGCCGCGCATCTGGAACGAGCGGGTGATGACGTCCTTCAGGATCTTGTTGAGGGCATGGCCGATATGGATGTGACCGTTGGCGTAGGGAGGGCCGTCATGCAGCACGAACTTCTCACGGCCGGCGGCGGAGGCGCGCAGCTTCTTGTAGAGGTCCATCTGCTGCCAGCGGCCCACCAGCTCCGGTTCCTTCTGCGGCAAGCCAGCGCGCATCGGAAAGTCGGTTTCCGGCAGATAAAGGGTCTTGGAATAGTCCATCTTTTCAGGGGTATCGGTCATAGTAGTGACAATTGCCTCGGTGTCTCGGGCGTCTTGCGCTTGAAAAGCGCAGCCATATGGGGATTTTTCGGCGGCGGAAAGCGCCCTGGGAGCGGGCGCCAAAAACCCGGACCTTCCGGCAGCTTACAGCGCGCGGAAGGCCGGGCCAATAATTCGTATCGATAGGCTCAGCCGAAATTGGGTCATAGCCGCCGGTTCATAGGCGTTTTTTTCAAGGAAAGGAAGAGGAAACAACGCAGGCGGCACATGGAAAGGACGCGGACGTTTCCGCCCGCGGCCAATAGACATTGTTCGTATCAGGCATGCGCCGTGGCGCGGGCCGGCATGACTGCATTGAGGATGACAGACACAACGATATTTGCCGCCAGCGCCAGCAGCCCGGTATAGGCCGTGAAACCGGCGTCACCTAGGGGAACCATATGCAGGGGTTTCCAGCCGGCATCCCAGACGAGATAGGTGCCGCCGAAGAAGCCGACGAACCAGCCGGCCAGCAGCGCAGGCGCCCGGAACCATTTGGTATAGAGGCCGAAAACCAAAGCCGGCAGCGTCTGCAGGATCCAGATGCCGCCCAAGAGCTGCAGATCGAGCGCGAACTGCGTCGGCAGGAAGATGATGACGAGAAGCGCGCCTACCTTGACGACAAGCGAGGTCATCTTGGCGACCTTCGCCTCGCCGGCATCGGAAACCTGCGGGTCGATATAGGCCTTCCAGAAATTGCGGGTGAAGAGGTTGGCGGCGCCGATGCTCATCACGGCTGCAGGGACAAGCGCGCCGATGGCGATTGCCGCGAAGGCAAAGCCCGCAAACCAGCTTGAGAACAAGTTCTGGAACAGCGCCGGAACAACATCATTCGCACTGTCCAGCTTCAGGTTTGCCGCGTGGCCCATATAGCCGAGCAGGGCCAGCAGACCGAGCAGCAGCGTATAGGCCGGCAGCAGCACGGCATTCTTGCGGATGGTGTTGCCGCTGTTGGAGGCGAAGATGCCGGTCAGCGTATGCGGATACATGAAGGCCGCAAGCGCCGAGCCGAGCGCCAGCGTCGCATAGGCGACGTACTGGTTGCCGCCAAGCAGCAGGCTGCCGGCCCCCTTGGCTTTGAAATCCGCATCGGCCGCGGCAAAGACATTGGCGTAGCCGCCAAGCTTGGCCGGGATGAGCGCAATGGCGGCAATGACAACGATGTAGATCATGATGTCTTTGACGAAGGCGATCAGCGCCGGCGCGCGAAGGCCTGCCGAATAGGTATAAAGCGCCAGGATGATGAAGGCGACGGCGAGCGGCAGTTCGCCGTGAAGACCCAGAGCCTTGAACACAGCCGTCATGCCGACGAGCTGCAAGGCGATATAAGGCATGGTGGCGATGACGCCGGTGAGCGCAACCGCCAGTTCGAGAGCGCGAGAGCCGTATTGGCCGTGCACGACATCGCCCGCCGTGACGTAGCCATGATCCTTTGCGCGCTTCCACAGAAGCGGCATGACCATGAAGACGAAGGGATAGACGACGATCGTGTAGGGCAGCGCGAAAAAGCCGTAGGCACCGACCGTATAGACCAGGGCCGGAACGGCGATCACGGTATAAGCCGTATAGAAGTCGCCACCGACGAGGAACCAGGTGATCCAGGTGCCGAAGGTGCGGCCGCCAAGGCCCCACTCATCGATATGGGCAAGGGTCTTCGGCCTGCGCCAGCGGGCGGCCACGAAGCCCATGACGGTCACAAGCGCCAGGAAGAAGATGAAGACGGCAAGTGCTGTCGGATCGATATCAGTCGTCATGGCGCATGCTCCGATAAGCGATCCACGTCAGCAGAGCGGTGATCGGCACCCAGGCCAGTTGATACCAGTAGAAGAAGGGGAAGCCGAGCAGAACCGGATCGTGAGCGTTATAAAAGGGGACCCAAAGCAAGCCTATATAGGGGATGACGAGCAGCCAGCAGGCCGCCGTTCCGAAACGTTTGTCCATTACGTGCGCCTTTCGGAAAAGGGGCGCGGCGACTCGCGCCCTGCAATATGAGCATTGCAGCATCTTCCCACCCGCTCAAGGCAAAAAGATACCGCACTGCCGCAATCCTTGCGCGCAGTCTTTACGGCTAGGTCAGGAGAAGGCGATGCAACGATCGGTATCGCTGAGCGGCTGGACGCCGGCGAGGAGTGCCCTTGCTTCCTCTTCGTCCTTGCGGATCTGCGCGACGAGCGGCTCGAGACCGTCGAATTTCAGCTCCGGGCGGAGATAGCCGAAGAAGGAAACCGAACAGATCTGGCCGTAGAGATCGCCGCTGAAATCGAAGACGAAGGTTTCGAGCAACGGCGCGCCATTGTCCGTCACCGTCGGGCGGCGGCCGTAACTGGCGACGGCATCGCGGATGACGCCGTCCTCCGCACGGAATCTTACCGCATAAATACCGGCTTTCAGCGAGACTTCCGGGGGAAGCTGCATGTTTGCCGTCGGAAAGCCGAGCGTGCGGCCGAGCTTCTCGCCGCCGATGACCGGCGCTTCGACGGTATAGCGATAACCGAGCATTCCAGCGACCTCAGCCACCTCTCCGCCAGCGAGCAACGTGCGGATGCGACTCGAGGAGACAACCTCGGCATTTTCGTCGCGGAAAGCGTCGATGAGCGTCACGCCGAAACCGTTGCGACTGCCGGCGTTCATCAGGAAGGCCGGACCACCCTGGCGATCATGGCCAAAATGGAAATCGAAGCCGGTGACGACTTCTGAAGCGTGGAGCCAATCGATCAGGATCGAATGGACGAACTCATCGGCCGATCGTTGCGAAAAAGCACGGTCGAATGGATATTCGATGACGGCATTGAAGCCGAGTGCTTCCAGCAAGCGCGCCTTGAGCGGCGCCGGCGTCAGGCGGAATACGGGATGATCCGGGCGAAACACGGTGCGCGGATGCGGCTCGAACGTCAGAACGAGAGCCGGAACGCCGCGCTCCCTGGCAATCTCCAGCGCGCGATCGAGCACCGACTGATGACCGCGATGCACGCCGTCGAAATTGCCGATGGCCACGACCCCGCCCTTGAGGGCTTCAGGAAGCGGCTCGCGCGTCTCGTTGCGGTGGAAAACGGTCATCGGCTACCACTCCGGTCAGACTAGGCGCGGCATCCACCACTTCGGCGAAGCCTGCTCGCGTGCCAGAAAAGCGCCGAGAGCAGCCTCATCCGTATGCCCGTCGACCATATATTCGCGAGCGTGGATGCCATGGCTGATATAAAGAAGATCGAGACCGTAATCGAGCGCGCCGCGCACGTCGGTCGGCATGCCGTCGCCGATGGCAACCACGCGCGACATCGGGAATTCGCTCTTGACCTCGCGGGCTGCCGCAATCGCCGCATCGTAGATCGGCTGGTGCGGCTTGCCGGCGATGCGCGTCTGGCCGCCGAGGCGCTCATAATAGGCGGCCATGGCGCCGGCGCAGGGGATCATGCGGTGGCCGCGCTCGACGACCAGATCGGGGTTGGCGCAGATCAGCGGCACGTTGCGGGTGGACCAGGCCGTCAGCATATCCGTGTAGTCGTCGGGCGTTTCCGTCTCGTCATCGAAGAAGCCGGTGCAGACGATGCTTTCGGCCTTGTCGGCGTCGACGCGCTCTACATCAAGCCCTTCAAGGATGCCGGTGTCGCGCTCCGGTCCGAGCAGAAACACTTTCTGCGGGCCTTCGGCAATGAGCTTGCGGGTGACGTCGCCCGAGGTAATGATGCGGTCGTAGACGCTGTCGGGCACCCCGATCGCCCGCAACTGCTCGACCACCCTCGGAGCCACGCGCGGAGAATTGGTGATGAGGACGACAGTCAGCCCTTGCTTGCGAGCCGCCTCCAGCGCGATCGAGGCTTCCTTATAGGCTGAAACACCATTGTGAAGCACGCCCCAGACATCGCAGAGCGCAACATCATAAAGTCCGCCAATCTCGCGAAAGCTTTCGATCCGTTTGCCCATGCCGTCCTCGCATTACATAAATCACGGGCTGACATCGCAAACCGGCCGGCAAATTACAAGAGCGGCATGCAAGGTTTTTGCGGCGCACAAGGCCTGGAGGCCAAGCGCTGGCAGCGTCGGCGCGTGCGCATATGATCAGCGGGAGGCATCGGCTTCAAAGCCGAGAGAAGACACCAACCCAGCCTTCCGAACCAGATTGGATTGGGGTATCGCTTGCAACGGCGTGCTACGCAGGACCGCCATGGGCGTTAATCATCCTCGAAACAAGCCAGACAGCGCCGTAAAAATTTCACAGTGTTGTTCTTGACTCGCCCGGTAGCCACACCTAAATCACGGTCGCTAGCACTCGCCGATGCTGAGTGCTAACAAAGCCCATACGGATCCCCCGCTGATCCGTGAAGTCATTTGATCGAGGGATTAGACAATGGCAACCAATTTCCGCCCCCTTCATGACCGCGTCGTTGTTCGTCGCGTTGAGTCCGAAGCAAAGACCAAGGGTGGTATCATCATTCCCGATACCGCCAAGGAAAAGCCGCAGGAAGGCGAAATCGTCGCTGTAGGCTCTGGCGTTCGTGATGAATCCGGCAAGGTCATCCCGCTCGACGTCAAGGCTGGCGATCGCATTCTGTTCGGCAAGTGGTCGGGCACCGAAGTCAAGCTTGATGGCGAAGACCTTCTCATCATGAAGGAAGCCGACATCATGGGCATCATCGGCTAATCCAGCCGGTTTCCCCTTTTCCGATACAGCTGACGGGCCATAAACCCGTTCAATGCGAATTCAGGAGTTTTTAGACATGGCAGCTAAAGAAGTAAAATTCGGCCGCAGCGCCCGCGAAAAGATGCTTCGTGGCGTTGATATCCTCGCTGACGCAGTGAAGGTCACGCTCGGCCCGAAGGGTCGTAACGTCGTTATCGACAAGTCCTTCGGCGCTCCGCGCATCACCAAGGACGGCGTCACCGTCGCCAAGGAAATCGAACTCGAAGACAAGTTCGAAAACATGGGCGCCCAGATGGTCCGCGAAGTTGCTTCGAAGACCAACGACATCGCCGGCGACGGCACGACCACTGCAACCGTTCTCGCCCAGGCCATCGTTCGCGAAGGCGCCAAGGCTGTTGCAGCCGGCATGAACCCGATGGACCTGAAGCGCGGCATCGACCTCGCTGTAGCTGAAGTCGTCAAGGATCTCCAGGCCAAGGCCAAGAAGATCAACACTTCGGAAGAAGTCGCACAGGTCGGCACGATCTCCGCAAACGGCGAAAAGCAGATCGGTCTCGATATTGCTGAAGCCATGCAGAAGGTCGGCAACGAAGGCGTCATCACGGTTGAAGAAGCCAAGACCGCCGAAACCGAACTCGAAGTCGTCGAAGGCATGCAGTTCGACCGTGGCTACCTCAGCCCCTACTTCGTGACCAACCCGGAAAAGATGATCGCCGATCTCGAAGACGCGTTCATCCTGCTGCACGAGAAGAAGCTCTCGAACCTGCAGGCCATGCTCCCGGTTCTCGAAGCCGTCGTTCAGACCGGCAAGCCGCTCCTCATCATCGCTGAAGACGTCGAAGGCGAAGCTCTTGCAACGCTCGTCGTCAACAAGCTGCGTGGCGGTCTGAAGATCGCTGCCGTCAAGGCTCCTGGCTTCGGTGATCGCCGCAAGGCCATGCTTGAAGACATCGCCATCCTCACGGGCGGCACTGTCATCTCCGAAGACCTCGGCATCAAGCTCGAGTCGGTCACCCTCGACATGCTCGGCCGTTCCAAGAAGGTTTCGATCTCCAAGGAAAACACCACGATCGTCGACGGCGCCGGCCAGAAGTCCGACATCGAAGGCCGCGTTGCCCAGATCAAGGCTCAGATCGAAGAAACCTCTTCCGATTACGACCGCGAAAAGCTGCAGGAACGTCTTGCCAAGCTCGCTGGCGGCGTTGCCGTCATCCGCGTCGGTGGCTCGACGGAAGTTGAAGTGAAGGAAAAGAAGGATCGCATCGACGACGCTCTCAACGCGACGCGCGCTGCTGTTCAGGAAGGCATCGTACCGGGCGGTGGTATCGCTCTCCTGCGTTCCTCCACGAAGATCACCGCCAAGGGTGAGAACCAGGATCAGGAAGCCGGCGTCAACATCATTCGTCGTGCGCTGCAGGCGCTGGTTCGCCAGATCGCTGAAAACGCTGGTGACGAAGCTTCGATCGTTGTCGGCAAGGTTCTCGACAAGAACGAAGACAACTACGGCTACAACGCTCAGACGTCTGAATATGGCGACATGATCGCCATGGGCATCGTCGACCCGGTCAAGGTTGTCCGCACGGCTCTGCAGAACGCAGCTTCTGTTGCTTCGCTGCTGATCACCACCGAAGCCATGATCGCCGAACTGCCGAAGAAGGACGCTCCGGCTATGCCTGGCGGCATGGGCGGCATGGGTGGAATGGACATGATGTGATAGGGCTTTAGCCTTATTATGACTGTTCAATCCGGCATCCGGAATTGACGAAGGGCGGCCCTCGGGTCGCCCTTTTCATTTGTGCCGAAACAGTTTTGATGCAAGTTCGGCAAGTTTCATGGCCATGCAAATTTACGCAAACTGCCCCATTGCCGTTTTCAAAAAAGTCCCTATAAATCCCAGCGCAGCGATTTTAGAGGGTAAGCTGCAATGCACACAAATTTTACTTATTTTCGGCACGCTTAATCAGCGCCTGCGTACAATCATGACATCAGGGAATGATGGCGTCCGGATTTATTACTTGAAATGACTTCATAGACGGGATCGACAACCCGAAAAGCATGGCGAAAGACGGAATCGGCGGAGATGCGGCTCTGCTTTTCCTGAAGGCGCGACATGCGGGGGAGACGTTCCATCCGAAGATGGACGGAATTCGAATGAAGCGCGCTCGGGGGACCATGCGCTCAAGTGAGGATCATATTGTTCAAGATTGCCAAGGCCAATTTTTCCGCACCCTTTGCTCCCGGCTCGCTGGAATTCGGGGGGCATGACCCCGATCTTCTGGCGCAGTTTTGTGTTTCCGAAGGTTGGACGGGCGACCTGTCGAGCGGCATCATCCGGCTCGGTCAGTGGAGCACCATGCTGCACGGGCTGAGCTCCTCGGAATGCGGTCTCTTGAGCCTGATGCATTGCTATGATGCGCATGATCGCATCCGCATCCTCGATATTTTCGAGCAAGGGGCTACCGCTGCATCCTGCTTCTGCTACTCAACGACGATCCTTGGTACCGGCGGTCATCGCCAGCCAATCTTCTGCGTCGGCGAATCCATCGCCGCCGACGGAAAACATGCCGGCAGCCTGGTCGGCGTCTTCCTGTTTCCGCGCTTCAAGCTGGAGCCGGGCAGCCAGCTGGCCATCCGGCAGTAGAAGCCACTGTCGATGATGGTCAGGTGAATTCACCATCGTCGCCCTTGCGTGTCCGCCCCTCACCCCAACCCTCTCCCCGCAAGCAGGGAAAGGGAGTCTCGTCCTCTAAAATCGGCACCTTCATTGCTGAGTGAGATCCCGCCGCAAACGCGGGACCGACCCCCTCGCCCCGTCTACGGCAGGGGAATCGCATATGAGATGAGATCGTCGCCGCACAACCCCTTCTCCCCTCGGGGAAAAGGGGCTTACGGCACTGGCATGCCCCATAAGCAATGGCCCTGCCGTCTACGGGGAGCGTGCTGGCGTGAGAGGCCAGGCACATAGACGCGACAAAGACGGACATGACCGACCTGCTCCCGAAGAGATCGGAGCCAATCAATCCCGCTTTGGAATGTTCAACCCGCGCTGGCTCGCCGGACGTGCAAGAGCGCGCTCCAGCCAGCTCATGACCGAGGGGAAGCTCTCGAATTCGAGAACGTCCCGGCCGCCATAAAACACATCGACGCCGCGAACCCACGGAAACGTCGTGATGTCGGCAATGGTGTATTCGTCGCCCATGATCCACTGACGCCCCTTCAGGCGCTCTTCCAGCACCCCTAAAAGACGCTTGGCCTCGTCGCGATAACGTTCGACCGGATAGGGATTGTTGGCGACCTTATCAGCCGCAAACTTGAAGAAGTGGCCGAACTGGCCGAACATAGGACCAATGCCGGCCATCTGGAAGAAGACCCATTCCAACACCTCGTAACGGCCGGCCGCATCCTTGGGCATAAGCTTGCCGGTCTTCTCGGCGAGATAGACCAGGATCGCACCGGACTCGAACAGGCCGATCGGCTTGCCGTCCGGACCATTGGGATCGATGATCGCGGGAATGCGACCGTTCGGATTCAGCGAAACGAATTCCGGCGACTTCTGGTCGTTGGTGCTGAAGGAAACCAGATGAGGCTCATAGGGCAGACCCAGTTCCTCGAGCGCGATCGACACCTTGACGCCATTTGGCGTCGGCAGCGAATAGAGCTGGATGATATCCGGATTACTGGCGGGCCAGCGCTTCGTGATTGGAAAAGACGACAGATCGGCCATGGGGGCTCCTTCCAAGATTATGATTTTGGCGGATGAATTTGCGTCAACATAACCGATACGGAGCCGATGGGAAGAGTGCTGAGCGTCAGCATTGTTCACTGATTGTGAACTAATTGTGCGCAGTTGTTTATCTTTTCAATCTCCCAAAAATCACGAATATCTGTCTTCAGAAATTGTCGCCACCGACCCAACCGCTTTCATTGGAGACTATCATGTCCAACACCAACAATATCGTCATCCTCGTGGCGCGCATCCTGCTCGCCTTCATGTTCATCTTCGCCGGCTTCGGCAAGCTGACCGATCCGGCAGGCACCGCCGGCATGATCGCCGGCGCCGGCATGCCCTACGCAACGCTTCTCACCTATCTCGCCGGCACCTTCGAATTCGTGACGGGCGTTTGCGTTCTCATCGGCTTCCAGGTCCGCATCGTCGGCTGGCTGCTCGCCGCCTTCTGCGTGTTCACCGGTGTTATCTTCCACCTGCCGACTGTCAACGTTCCCGACTTTCCGGCTGCCGCCAACGGCTGGATCAACGGCCTGAACTTCGTCAACTTCCTGAAGAACGTCACGCTCGCCGGCGCCTACATCATGCTCGCCACCAACGGCGCAGGCGTCTATTCGCTCGACGCACGCCGCGGTGCTTACGCCACCGCTTGATTGCAGCGCATCTCCCAGGACTAAAAAAGCCCGCCGGATCGCTCCGGCGGGCTTTTTTCATGCGTGAATATCCAAAAAATCAGAGCGCGGCACGCACCGCCGCGACGATGCGCTGAACCATGGGGTTGCCCTCGTGGCTTTGCTTGCGGGCGCGAACGAGGCACGCCTCCGAGCGCAGGATGACGCCATCAGACAGAACCTTGAGATGGTTCGCCCTCAGCGTCGAGCCGGTGGAGGTAATGTCGACGATGATATCGGCGGAGCCGGCGGCCGGCGCACCCTCGGTAGCGCCGAGGCTTTCGACAATGCGATAGAGCTGGATGCCGTGCTGGCTGGAGAAGAACTGCTGCGTCAGCCGCCAATATTTGGTGGCGACCGTCAACCTGCGGCCATGACGGGCGCGGAAATCGGCGGCGACATCGCCGAGATCGGCCATGGTGTCGACATCGAGCCAGATGTCAGGCACGGCGACCACGACATCGGCATGGCCGAAGCCGAGGCGGGCTGAGAATTCGACGCGGCGATCCGCCTCCGCCATGCCCTCACGCACGAGGTCCTCGCCGGTGACGCCGAAATCGACGCTGCCATTGCCGAGTTCACGCGAGATTTCCGAGGCAGACAGGAAGGCGATCTCGACATCGTCCCAACCCTCGACGCGCCCGCGATAGGAGCGGTCATTGCCGACGGCGACAATGGGCATGCCGGCGCGTTCGAAGATCGCCGAGCAATCTTCCTTCATCCGGCCCTTGGAGGGAAGCGCAATGGTGATCGTCATCAAGCTGCCCTCGCGGTTTCGATGCGGTCGAGCCAGAGCGCGAAGCCGACGGCCGGGATATGATCCTTGGCACCGAGCAGGGTCAGCAATCGGTCGAAGCGGCCGCCGCCGGCGAGCACCGCCGTCGATCCCTCCACCGTCGCCTCGAAGACGAGGCCGGTATAATAGTCGAGCGGGCGGCCGAAGGCGGCGCGATATTCGATCATCGATGTATCGACCCCGGCATTGGCGAGCGCCGCGACACGGGCATCGAAACCTTCCAGCGCCGCGCCCAGCTTCAGGCCCGCCGCGTCGGCAAAGCCGGCCAGCGCTGCAGACGCGTCCGCCAGCGGCAGGCTCAACGACAGAAACTCTTCCAGCACGCCGAAGGCGGCATTATCGAGACGGGTTTCCGACAGAACCAGCTTCTCGCGAAGACGGCGAGCGATCTCCTGTGGCGAGCGGCTGGCATTGGTGGAATAGCCGGTCGCCTGCATGGTGTTGTCGATATGAATGACCAGCCCCTGCTCGTCGCCGCGATTGAGGAAATCGAGGGCATGCGGATCGAGCCCGGTGACCGGATGCGGGCTTGCCAGACGCGCCAGCAGGGTTTCGAGCTGCATCATGTTGCCGAAGGCATGGATCAGCCGCTTCTGCCAGCCGGAAGGCAGACCGAGCGCCTGGACGACCGCCTCGAACACGGCCTGGTCGCCCAGCGTCACCGACAATGCCTTGCCGGGGACCAGGCGGTTGAGGATGGCGATGGCATCGCCGATGGCGCGCGCATCGGCGCTTGCCGTATCGCGGTCGCCGAGATCTTCGATGCCAGCCTGATAGAATTCATGGCCGCCCTCGCGGCGCTGGCGAAAGATTTCACCCAGATAGGAATAGCGCTTCGGCGTGCCGGTCGCGGTTTCGATGTGGCGCAGGCACACGGGAATGGTGAATTCCGGACGCAGGCAAAGGCTGGCGCCGGTCTCGCTTTCGGTCATGAAGATGCGGCGGCGAAGGTCTTCGCCCGCCATGTCGAGAAACGGCTCAGCCGGCTGGATGATGGGCGTGTCGACCCGCTCCGTCCGGCGGCCGGTAAATTCGGCAAGGAGGTCACCGGCAAAATCCGGAAGGTTGATCAGGGCCATCAGCCCGCCCTCTTCCTGTCTTCCGCCTGTGCCGCCAGTATTTCCTGTACCTTGGCGACCAATTCTGCCTCCGGCACAACGTCCTGCGCAACGCGGGCTTCGCGCCAGCTGGCATTGTCCTCGATTTCGCCGGAGAGGCGCTTGCCCTCGATCAGGTCTTTGAGCTGGACGACGCCCTGGGCGCGCTCATCGCCGCCCTGAATGATGGCGATCGGGCAGCCGCGGCGATCGGCATATTTCAGCTGGTTGCCGAACTTCTTCCAGTTGCCCTGGAACATCTCGGCGCGGATGCCGGCGGCACGCAGCTGCTGCGTGAAGCGCTGATAGCGGCCCATGGCCTCGACATCGCCGTCCATGACGGTGACGAGGACCGGAGCGATCACCTCGTCCTGGCCGAGCTTGCCGAGGTTCTTCAGGGCCGTCATCAGACGGGAGACGCCGATGGAGAAGCCCGTGGCCGGCACCGGCTGGCCCATGAAGCGCGAGACGAGCCCGTCATAACGGCCGCCGCCGCCGACGGAGCCGAAGACGACCTTTTCGCCCTTCTCGTTGGTGACATCGAACAGCAGCTCGGCCTCATAGACCGGGCCGGTGTAATATTCGAGGCCGCGCACGACGGAGGGGTCGATCTTGATGCGATCAGCCTGATAGCCGGCGCTGGTGACGAGGCTGCCGATGAAATTCAACTCCTCGACGCCCTCGCCGCCATTCGAGGTGCCGGCGACCAGCTCGGCGAGCTGGACGGCGCTTTCGGCATAATCCTTGATGCCGACGAAGAAGAGCACCTTGTCGATCTGCTCGACATCGAGCCCGGCGCCCTTGGTGAAATCGCCGGATTCGTCCTTGCGGCCAGGTCCGAGCAGCAGTGCCACGCCTTCGGGACCGAACTTGTCGAGCTTGTCGATGGCGCGCAATACGTTCAACCGCTGGCCGGCCTTGTCGTCGCCGCCAAGGCCGATCGCTTCCAACACGCCATCCAGAACCTTGCGGTTGTTGACGCGGATCACATAGTCGCCGCGCTTGATGCCGAGGGCTTCCAGCGTATCGGCCATCATCATGCACATTTCGGCATCGGCCTGGACGCCCGGCGCGCCGACGGTGTCGGCATCGAACTGCATGAACTGGCGGAAGCGGCCCGGGCCTGGCTTCTCATTGCGGAAGACATAGCCGGCGCGATAGGTGCGATAGGGAAGCTGGATCTCGTTGAAGTTCTCCGCGACATGACGAGCGAGCGGCGCCGTCAGGTCGTAGCGCAGCGACATCCATTGCTCGTCATCGTCCTGGAGCGAGAACACGCCTTCGTTGGGCCGGTCGCTGTCGGGCAGGAACTTGCCGAGCGCATCCGTATATTCGAACAGCGGCGTTTCGACGGGATCGAAACCATAATGCTCGTATACCCTACGGATCTTTGCGGTCATTTCGTTGACGGCGCGGATATCGCTTGCCGAACGATCGACAAAGCCGCGCGGCAGGCGGGCCTTGAGCTTCTGTGGTTTCTTCTGCTTGTCGCTCATCTGTAGGGTAATCCGGTACGGGAACAGTGGCGGTTAACTAGCGGATTGGGCGGAATGCGGCAAGGATTGTTATATGTTAGCGCCTAGCAAAACCGACAAAAGCTAGAGAGGGCGAAAGAGACGCCATGCCATACGCGATCGTTCTGAAATGTTCGAATGCCACCGCCGCTCCTGTCTTGGATCTCTGGCGAGAGGCCAGCGGGTTCGAAAGCATCCCGTCCATGGTGCGTCTGGACTATCCTCCGCATCTGACCTTCGCCATCTACGAGGACATTCTGCCGACCGTTCTCTTCGCGACGGCCCAAAAAGTGTTCGGCAATATGCCGGCCATATCGATCGAATTTGCGGATATCGGCCATTTTCTCAACGAGATGCTGGTTCTATGGGCGCGTCCCGCCGACGATCGAGTTCTGAGGCAAATGCATCGCGCTATCCATGACGACATTGATCCCGCTCTCTGCTACGAGCACTATCGCCCGGACCATTGGCAGCCGCATTGCACCATCGCCATGAGCATTCCGGCTGTTTCGGCGGCGCAAGCACTGGAATGGGCGGCGAGAAAACGTTCGGGATTCACCGTGACCTTCGATGCCGTCGATTGCATCAGCTTTCCGCCGGTCGAAATCATCAAGCAGGTCGAACTGCTGCCCTGATCGCCACACAATGTCGCGCCGCTGCAATTTGCACTTGCCTTCGAAGCACGCGCAGCTAGGTTCTTGCTCATGCGCTTCTTCGCGATCCTGACGATGTTGATTGCCTGGCTGTTCTACGGTGCCATGCCGGCGCTGGCGAGCTGTTCTATCTGCGATTCCGTGATGGCGATGCCGGCCGCATCCGCGATGAGCATGCACGGCGATATGCCTGGCATGGCAGGTCATGGCGACATGGCTCAGCACGAGGACAGGAAGCCGGAAAATCCTTGTGCCGGCGGCATGGCGCATGTGCCGTCCTGCGCGGCCTGCCTGGCCGTTATGCCAGTGCTTGCGGCTGCCGACAGCAGGCAGGATGCATTCTCCTATCCGGTGCCGGCATCCGGCCAACGTCTTGCCGGCTCCCGCCCGGAGCCGACGGCGCCGCCGCCCCGTTTCGCCTGACGACCCTCTGTTTTCATCGCAAGAGCGGGTTCTCCGCTCACATTCAGATATCGTCCAGAAATGGAAGGGACGCCTATGTCTATGTCAAGAACCCTTATCCTCGCCGGCGCTTTCGCCTTTGCCTTTACCCTTCCCGCCCTTGCCGACGACATGTCGGGCATGGACATGAGCAAACCGATGGGCGACCAGGGCGCCTCCAGCAAGGCTTTCAACAATGCCATGGGCAAGATGCACAAGGACATGATGATCACCTATAGCGGCGATGCCGACGCGGATTTCGTCCGCGGCATGATCCCGCACCATCAAGGCGCGATCGACATGGCCAAGGTGGAGTTGAAATACGGCAAGGATCCCGAACTGCGCAAACTGGCGGAGGCCGTCGTCACCGCGCAGGAAGCCGAGATCAAAGAGATGAAGGCCTGGCTGAAGAAGCACGGCAAATAATTTCGCGAGAACGGGAGGCGGCACGCGAGCGCCGCCTCTCTGGCCGTCATTCAGGCTGTTGAGAGGGTGGGCGGCAGAATACCTTGTCCAGCCAGCCCGAAACGGCGCGGATGCGGGCGAGTTGGCGAAACTCCGCATGGATCAGCAGCCACACCTCACGCACCGGCAGGCTTCCGTCCCCGCTGTCGACGCGGCAGAGACCGTCGGCATCCTCGGCCAAGACTCTTGGCAGGAGCGCGCGCCCCAGCCCAGCAATCGCGGCCTGGAGCAGGGATTCCGCATCATTGATCGCAAGAGCGCCGGCGCGGCCGGACTTCTCCGCTTGGGTTGCGATCCAGCGGGCGTGCGGCAGATGCGCCATCGCCTCTTCATAAACAATCCAGGGCAAGCTTTCCGCCTGATCCCGCTGCCCTTCCGCCACATAGACGGCATAGTCCAGCGTCGCGATGCGTCGCGCCACGACCTTGCTGTTCGCCATATCGGCCGGCCTTGCAAGCCGCAGCGCCATGTCTGCCTCGCGCCGGGTCAGGTTGAAGTTGCGGGCATCGCCGATGAGCTCGAATTGCAGGCCAGGATGTTGCGACAGGAGACCGGGTACCGCCGGGATCAGCAGGCGATTGATGAAGGATGGCGGCGCCGTCAGGCGCACCCTGCCGAGTGCCATGGGGTCGGCGGCCTCCAAGGCCCCTGACAGCGCTATGACTTCCGCCTCGATCGCTTCGGCCCGCGCCACAGCAATTTCGCCCGTCGGCGTCGGCAACATCATGCCGCCTGCATCGCGCTGGAACAGGGCCGCGCCGAGATGCCGTTCCACTATTCTCAGGCGTCGGCCAACGGTCGTCGCATCGGTGCCGAGTTCCCTTCCGGCCGCGGCGAAGGAGCGGCAGCGGGCCAGAGCAAGAACATAGCGCAGGTCATTCCAATCGATATCGTGCAATTTTGCAGCCCCTCACGGCAAACTCACCGCATGCAATCGCATTATTGCAGTCATAGGCTGGGAAGGTCCAGCCAAGGAGGCCACAATGAAACTATTCGCGGTTTTGTTCGAAGACGAACGGCAAGATGCCGCCGCCATTCGCAAGGAATATCTGGGGCGCCACTTCACCTTTCTGGAGGAGAACGTAGCCTCCATCAAGACGGCGGGACCGCTCAACCGGGAAGACGACACTTTTGCCGGCGGGCTATGGCTCGTCGAAGCTGAGAGTCCCGATGATGTCGACCGACTGGTGAAGGAAGATCCCTTCTGGTCAGCCGGGCTCAGAAAATCGGTGCAGATCCTGGCGTGGAACCGGGTGTTTGCAGACGGCAGGCGTCTCTAGGATCGACCATTGCTATAGTTTCGGCGAGGTTCCGGCCGCCTTCGATCATCTCGATCGCGGTGCCTTCGGCAAGATCGTCATCGAGTTGTGACGACAGGCGAGCCGCCGTCCCTCAGACGGCGGCTCGGTCTCGGCATAAATCAAGCCTTCGGTTCGAAGGGCTGGGGCACGCGCAAGGCGCCCTGGCGGACCAGCATCCAGCCGGGATATTCAGGCGCAAGCGCGCTGACCTGGTCGAGCTTGGCGATATCGTCGGCATCAAGCTTCAGCTTGACGGCGGCGAGATTCTGATCGAGCTGATCGAGACGCTTGGCGCCGATGATGATGCTGGTGACGAAAGGCTTCGCCAGGATCCAGGCAAGCGCCACGGTGGCGACGCTTGCGCCATGTTTGTCGGCCACTTCGCGCATGGCAGCGACGCAGGCCCAGGCACGGTCCTTGTCAACGGGCGGGAAGTCGAAGCTCGCCCGTCGTCCCTCGCCATTGCCTGGGGCTCCCGGGCCATACTTACCGGATAGCAGGCCGCCCGCGAGTGGCGACCAGACCATGAGGCCGAGCTTTTCCTCGGCCATCAGCGGCACGATTTCACGCTCCAGATCGCGGCCGGCGATGGAATAATAGGCCTGAACCGTCTCGAACCGGGCGAAGCCGCGGCGTTCGGACAGGCCGAGCGCCTTGGCGATGCGCCAGGCCTGCCAGTTGGAAACGCCGACATAGCGGACGAGACCGCGCGAGACGAGATCGTCCATCGCCCGCAGCGTCTCCTCGATCGGCGTCACTGTGTCCGTCGCATGGATCTGGTAGAGATCGATGTGATCCGTCTGCAGGCGGTCGAGGCTTGCCTGCACAGAGTCCATGATATTGCCGCGCGATGCGCCGCGATCATTCGGCTTGTCGCCCATGACGCCACAGACCTTGGTGGCGATGACGACATCCTTGCGGGGAACACCGAGGTTCTTCAGGGCCTGGCCGAGCAGCTTTTCGGAATTGCCGAGCGAATAGACGTCGGCGGTATCGATGAAATTGATGCCGGCGGCGAGCGAGCTTTCGACGATCTTGTCGGCCAGCGCCTGGTCGACGTCGGCGATCGAGCCCCAGGTGCTGTTGGGATTGGCTTCGCCGAAGGTCATCGTGCCCAAGCAAAGCTCGGAGACGAACAGGCCGGTATTACCGAGTTGATTGTAACGCATAGGAGAAAATTCCCTTGTGGTCAGCCGGAAGAAACTTCCAGTCTGTGAGTTCTTATCTCTTGGCTATAATTGGCCCCGGCATGGCAGCCGCTTGTCCGCGCCGCCGTGGAGAGGTCAGAAGACAGTCGTCGAAGCTCGGCTCTGGCGCCGTCGCAATCGAGACAACAACGACATAATGCACCGGAATTGGCTTTCAACGCGAGACCTCCGATCGATCACGATGCGGTTACCATTGCTCGCTCTTGCTTCCAGTCCGGCGCAGGATAGACTCCAACCTTCATCCCCTGCGCAGAACGGAAATACCGATGACGCAACGCCCGCTGACCACGATCGGCTTCGATGCCGATGACACGCTCTGGCAGAACGAACAATTCTACCGGCTGACGGAACAGCAGTTCATCGATCTGCTCTCCGACCATGCCGACAGCGACCGTGTTTCGGCGCGGCTGCTGGAGGCGGAGAAGCGCAATCTGCGCCACTACGGCTTCGGCATCAAAGGCTTCACGCTCTCGATGATCGAGACGGCGATCGAGATCACGGAGGGCCAGGTGCCGGCGACCGTCATCGCCGAGATCCTCGATATCGGCCGGGATCTTCTCGCCCATCCCGTCGAAACGCTGCCGCATGTCCGCCAGACGCTGGAAGCGCTGTCCGGCAACTATCTGCTGGTGCTGATCACCAAGGGCGACCTCTTCGATCAGGAGCGCAAGCTCGCCCAGTCCGGCTTGGGCGATCTCTTCGATGCGGTCGAGATCGTCTCGGACAAGAACGCCTCCACCTATCGCCGCATCTTTTCCAAGGTGGGCGACGGACCGGAGCGGGCGATGATGATCGGCAATTCGCTGAAATCCGACATCGTGCCGGCGCTTGCCGCCGGCAGCTACGGGGTCTTCGTGCCGCACGAACTCACCTGGGCCTTCGAACATGTCGAGGAGCCCACGGAAGCCCCGCGTTTCCGCAAGATCGGTCATCTCGGAGAATTGGCAAGCGTAATCGAAGGGCTGTCCTGAGCCCTACTGCCCCTGCTTGGAACGCGGCGGGAAAAGCATCGGTCCCTGATCCTTCCGCTGATCGGCGGGCGGTTGCTGCGCGGCCGGCGGATTGGGATCGATGAGGATTTCATAGGGCGCGCCGAGACCGCGACGACGCGTGACGCGAGAATAATAGGGCTTGATCAGCCAGGTGGTATCCTCGTTGACTGTGACATCAGCGGTGTTGCCGTCCTCGTCCGTGCCGAAGAAGGATTCGTCATCGTTCGAGGACAGATCGAAAATCGCCATATAGGTGTATGGGCTCTTCGAACTGAAGGTGATCCGCACATGCTGGCCCTTCTTGAGCGCCAGCATGTAGACCTTGCCCTTGCCGAACTTCGTCCAGCCCGTCAATTTCTCGAGCACGGCAGGCAGGCCGATCTTCTCGATCGTCTCTCCCCGATCGAGCTGCGGCAGTTGCAACTGCTGCTGCGTATCCTCCGCGTAGACGACCCGGCCGTCAAGGAGCGCGAGGACGGACAGCGAAAGACCAACGGCCAGACCTTTCATGGCCGCACCAATGCGCGGCGCATCGCCTCCACCTCTTTCCGGCAAAAGCAACCCTCTATGTGATCGTTGACGAGGCCCATGGCCTGCATGAAAGCGTAAACTGTCGTTGGGCCGACGAAAGTCCAGCCGCGCTTCTTCAGATCCTTCGAAATCCGCACGGAAGCAGGTGTCGTCGGGTTGGCGCGAAGGTGCGCAAAGTCGAAGACATCGGGGCGCTCCGCAGTGCCGGGCTCATGGCTCCAGAAATAGCGGGCGAGCGATCCGAATTCCCCGCGCAGCTCAATGGCGCGGCGGGCATTGTTGATGGTGGAAACGATCTTGCCGCGATGGCGGATGATGCCCGCGTCACCAAGGCAGCGTTCGATATCTGCCTCTTCGAACCGGGCAACCTTCTCGAAATCGAAACCGGCAAAAGCGGCACGAAAGTTCTCGCGCTTGCGCAGGATCGTCAGCCAGGAGAGGCCGGATTGAAAGCCCTCCAGGCAGATCTTCTCGAACAGCCTGATGTCGTTTACGACCGGGCGACCCCATTCCTCGTCGTGATAGCGCAGATATTCCGGCAGATTGCCGTGCCAGAAGCAGCGGTCCTTGCCGTCCTCGCCGATGATGATGCCCGTTTCGGTCATTTTTGCGATTCGTCTCCCAATTCAGCGGGCACCACCGGAAACCGGTAAGCAACTATCGGATAAAATCAGATCAATCAAACGCTTAAAATCTAGACGCATTTCGGCGAACGCGCATTCCGATTCCAGATTTACCACTTGCAAACCATATTTCCAAACCAGGCGGTAACCCTGACAAAGCTTTATCGGCTTTCCGGCATTTTGATGAACAGATGTTTACCATTCGCTCGCGCGCAGGTGGCACCATAGTCGTGACCGGGCGCTGTCGCGCCCATCCTCGGCCCATGTGTAGAGAGTTTGTCCGATGATGAAACACGCCATTCTATGTGCTGCCGGCGCCTTGAGCCTGGTTGCCTCAACCGCCTTCGCAGACGATCGCTACCAGTCGCGCCCGCCTGTGATCGTCAGTCCCGATCTGACCGCTCCCTGGGTGATGCAGCTCGGCGGCAACGGCGTCCAGCCGGTCGTCTACCCAGTTCGTCCGATGGCGCGGCGTGCCGCCGAACAGCAGGTCAATCCGCAGGTTCGCCAGGTCGTGCAGCCGCGCGGGCTGTTCTCGCGTCCCGTCGTGCAGCAGGTCGCCATGGCCCGCCCGCAATATCCGGCAATCCGCGGCCAGATCGATCCGCAATTCCTGCCGCAGGTCGTCGACTACCAGACCAAGGAAAAGCCCGGCAGCATCGTCATCGACACCAACAACCGCTTCCTTTACCTGGTGATGGAAGACGGCAAGGCACGGCGCTATGGCGTCGGCGTCGGCAAGCCCGGCTTCGAATGGGCCGGCGCCCACACCGTCACCCGCAAGCAGGAATGGCCGGACTGGAACCCGCCGTCCGAAATGGTGGCACGGGAAGCTGCAAAGGGGCACTATCTGCCGGCACACATGGAAGGCGGCGAAGGCAATCCGCTCGGCGCGCGCGCCATGTATCTCGGCTCAACCCTTTATCGCATCCACGGCACCAACGCGCCCTGGACGATCGGCAACGCCGTCTCGTCAGGCTGCATCCGTCTGCGAAACGAGGATGTCATCGACCTCTATAACCGGGTGAAGGTCGGAACCCGCGTTATCGTAATGTGATCTGCAGATCACTCTGGGGAATGCGCGGCGATCTCGCTCCCGATCGAAGGAGCCTCGGGGTTCGCCGCGCCGGCCTTGTCCTCCCACACACTACAGCCCCGACTGTAGCCGACCGGACGACAGAAGAGATGGCGCTCCTTTGAGGCCAATCTTTGCATCGGACATTTTGATCTTGATCCCCTCGCAGGTTTCGGTAGTTTCTTGCTGAATTCAGCGAGGGGAATGACATATGAAACCAGCACTATCCGTCGTGGCGGCAGGCGTCGTTACGGCGTGTCTTCTTGCGGCATCGAACGCCGCGGCTTTCAGCGCTTCCGCACCCTATGCGGCGCCGGCCACGCGCAGCGATGTGATCCGGGTGGCGATGGAGCCGCGGGGCCAGGTCAAGCCACAGTTCCAGCGGCGGTTGGTCAGGCTGGCGACCAACGAGCAGCCGGGCACCATTATCATCGATACCAACAACAAGTATCTCTATCTCGTCGAAGGCGACAACCGCGCGCGACGTTACGGCATCGGCGTTGGCCGCGACGGCTTCGGATGGTCGGGCGTCGTCAAGGTTGGCCGCAAGGCGGAATGGCCGGGCTGGACGCCGCCGCCGGAAATGCGTGTCCGCGAAGCCAAGAAGGGCCACAAGCTGCCAGCCTTCCAGGAAGGTGGCGAGGACAATCCGCTCGGCGCACGCGCCATGTATCTCTATCGCAACGGCAACGACACAGCCTTTCGCATCCACGGCACCAATCAGCCCTGGAGCATCGGCCTGAACATGTCCTCCGGCTGCATCCGCATGATGAACAAGGATGTGACGGATCTCTACGATCGGGTGCCGATCGGCACCAAGGTCATCGTCGTCGGGCCCGGTAACAAGCAGGGCGAGGTCAGCTATCAGGATCGCGGTGTCGACGTGCTGAGGACGATCTTCGGCGGCTGACCGGCTGATCCCGTTCGCGACTCACACTCAAGCCTGAATCACGAGCGCCCTGAGCCATGGACAGGCTCAGGGCGCTCGTGTCGCCTTGGAACACGGCTCCGTTTCCGTTTCGTACCGGTACGGTGAAGCGCGCTGTTGCGTTGTTGTTACATCCTCGAACTTATCGGGACTGACTTCCGGAAAATGGCCGCTTATATTCAGTTTCGTGTCAGTTTTCCCGCCTAAGCCACATCCAGTTACCAGTGTGTGCAATAGAACTGTCATGGAAGCGCGTTTAGATAGCATCAATTTGCCATCCGGGGATTTCATATGCATCGCGCATTTCGCATCAAGCAGCCGGCTGTCGCCGCGCTTGCGATTTCAGCATTCCTATTCGCCGCCAACTCTGCCTCGGCGGAAATGCAGTTTTCAGCTTATGGCGGCTTCCAAGGTGCCACCGGCAGCAATGTGAAGACATCGGACGGTGCCGATTTCGACCCCAACTGGTCAGGGAAATCCTTCAAGATGCCGCCCTATTTCGGCTTCCGCGGCATCTGGTGGCTTGACGAGTTCGACAAGTCGAACTGGGGCGTGTCGCTCGACTACACCCATGCGAAGGTTTACGGCGATCTCGGCAATACGCCCGGCTGGTCACATTTCGAGTTCACCGACGGCCTGAACATGCTGACGCTGAACGCGCTCTATCGCTTCCAGGATCCGACCCGCAAGTGGACGCCCTATGTCGGCCTTGGCGCCGGCATCAACGTGCCGCATGTCGAAGTCACGCGCTCGTCCGGCCGCACCTTCGATTACGAATTCGGCGGCGCGTCGCTGCAGGCGCAGGCCGGTGTCAGCTACCAGTTCAGCAAGCGCTGGTCGACCTTCGTCGAATACAAGGGCAACTACAATTTCGTGGACAATGTCTCGATCGACAGCGGCGACACGCTGAAGACCAGGGTCTTCACCCACGCCCTCAACTTCGGTGTCTCGTTCAGCTTCTAGAAATATTTTGGCTGGGCTAGCGATGGATCCCCTAAACCGGTTCAGGCTTAGGGGATTTTGTGCTATGCAATAGAGCATGAGTTTTTCTTATTATCGGTGTGACTGGATTCATCCGGAAAGCGAGGAGCCGGTCGTCGTCTACTACGAGGTCGATGTCGCCGGCGACGTTCCGCGGCTGATCGACGTATTCGCTGACGGTCGCCGGCAATGCATGTCGGTTGCCGATTTTTCCGCGCGCGAGCACGACATGCGGCGCATCACCAGCCTGGTGGAAGGCTCGTTTTACGACGGCGTTGCGGATCTCGTGGACGGCATCTTCTTCGAGGAAGGGCAGGAGCGCATCAGCATGACGCAGATCGCTGCTGATAAATTCGAGATCGAATGGCAAACATACCGCCCGACCCCGCCGGACAAATTACATTAGAGCGCTTGCGCATTTCACGGAATCGCTTAACCGCTCTATGTTGTTGTTTTTACGCAATTCCGGACGGAAACCACTACGCCCCGTTCCTGGAGTTGCTCTAGGCTGCCGCAGGCTCCAGTCCCTTCAACTTTGCCGGCATGTCGCCGCCATAGGCCCAATCCAGCAATTCGACCGTATGCAGAATGGGAATGCCCGTTGCCGTCGCGATCTGCGTGACGCAGCCGATATTGCCTGTCGCGATGACATCGGCTCTCGTCGCTTCGAGATTCCTGACCTTGCGGGCCTTCAGCTCGGCTGAAATCTCCGATTGCATGATGTTGTACGTGCCGGCCGAACCACAGCAGAGGTGCCCTTCCGCCGGGTCGCGCACCGTGAAGCCCGCCGCTTTCAGCAGGAGTTTCGGCGCCATGGTGATCTTCTGCCCATGCTGCATGGAGCAGGCGGAATGATAGGCAACCGCGATGCCGCGTGGCATGTGCGAGGGCAGATCGAGGCTCGCGAGATATTCGGTGATGTCCTTGGCAAGCGCCGAAACCCTGGCCGCCTTTTCGGCATAAGCGGGATCGAGGCGCAGCATGTGCCCATAGTCCTTGATCGTCGTGCCGCAGCCTGATGCAGTAATGATGATCGCATCGAGCCCTCCGGCCTCGATCTCGCGCATCCACACGTCGACATTGGCACGGGCGGCGGCAAGCGCCTGCTCTTCCCGCCCCATGTGGTGCACCAGCGAGCCGCAACAGACTTCCCCCTGCGGCACGATCACCTCGACGCCGAGGCGCGTCAGCAGGCGGATCGTCGCCTCGTTGATCCCCGGATCGAGCACCGGCTGGGCGCAACCCGTCAGGATCGCCACCCGCCCTCGTCGCTCCGCCTGCGGTTCGTGCCGACCGTGCTTGGCAAACGCGGAGGGTGCAGGAACCGTGCGGGGCGCAAGATCGAGCATGGCGGCAAAGGGTTTCAGCGCCGGGATGCGTTTCAACGCACCTTTAAGCGGCCGAGCAAGGCTAGCGAGATGCAAAGCCAACCGGAAACGGCCGGGATACGGCAAAACGGCCGCAAGCACATTGCGGGTTAGCCGATCCATCAGCGGGCGCTTGTAGGTATTCTCGATATGGACGCGGGCGTGGTCGATCAGGTGCATGTAGTCGACACCCGAGGGACAGGTGGTCGCGCAGGCGAGGCAGGAAAGACAGCGGTCAATATGCGTTGTTACCTCGGCATCGGCGGGCCTGCCGTTTTCCAGCATATCCTTGATGAGATAGATGCGGCCACGCGGACTGTCGAGTTCGTTGCCAAGCGTCACATAGGTGGGACAGGTGGCTGTGCAGAAGCCGCAATGCACGCATTTGCGCAGAATGGCCTCGGATTCGGCCACATGCGGATCGGCAAGCTGGGCAGGGGTGAAATTGGTTTGCATCAGGCTTTCCCTACTTTCTCACCGATGAAGAGAAAACCGCTCGCTTATCCGCGCAGAGCCCCCTCGTCCGCCCTATCGGGCACCTTCTCCCCGAGGGGAGAAGGGGAGACAGGCACTCTTGCCGTCTTCTTGCCAGCGAGGTCATCGAGAAGCGGCGCAGAATCGGGTGATCCCCTCTCCCCCACGGGGAGAGGGCTAGGGTGAGGGGGGGCCAAGCCAAAGACGCCATCCGCATCACCCCATCTTCCCGGGATTAAAAATCCCCGCCGGATCGAATTTTTCTTTCACGCGCGCCGAAAGCAGCGCCACGGCCTCTGGCTCCGGCTGGAAGGCCGGTGTCGTCGCGCGGTGGGCCGGCGTGGCGCGCAGCAAGGTCGCGTGGCCGCCACCCAATGCATGAATATAGCGGCGCAGCACGTCACCTTCCGGCTCCGCCTCCATCCGCATCCAGACAAGACCGCCCTGCCAATCATAATAAGCATCGACGCCGGCTTCCAGGCGAAGCGCGGCAACGAGCTGGTGGCCGATGCCGGGCGCGACCGACACGCGCCAGACGGGGCGCATCGTGCCATCGACATAGGGCTTCACATCGCGGATTTGCCGCCAAAGCCTGTGGCTTTCATCTTCCGCGAGACGCGTCACGCGACCAAGGCGGCTCATGGCGGCAATCAGTTTCTCCGCTCTTACCGAAACGGAGCCAGGCAGACCCTCGATGCGCAACACCGTCGCCTCGCCTTCCGGCAGCTTGCCGTCCAGGAAGCACCAGCCGACCGTAAGCGGCAGATGGGCTGCCCCCGATATATCGAGCGGCAGCGCCATGGCGGCGGCCATCGCATTGGCCGCCTCGGCGTCGTTGAGGCCGGAAACGACGATCGTCTCCTCCGTCTTCGCTCGCGGCGGCACGCGGAAAGTGACCTCGGTCAGAAGGCCGAGGGTGCCATGCGAGCCCGCCATCAGCTTGACCAGATCGAGGCCGGTGACATTCTTCATCACCCGCCCACCGGCCTTGACGATCTCGCCCCTGCCATTGACGAAGCGGACGCCAAGCAGGCTGTCGCGCGCGGCTCCGCTGACGAAGCGGCGCGGGCCGGAAATGTTGGCTGCAAAGACGCCGCCGATCGTCGGCTCGCCCTCGGTCGCCATCAGCGGCCGGTGGTCCATCGGCTCGAAGGTCATCATCTGGCCGCCTTCGGTCAGTGCCGCTTCGATCTCGGCAACCGGCGTGCCCGCACGCGCGGTCATCACCATCTCTCCGGGATTATAGGCGACGATTCCGGTGAGGCTGCGCGAAGACAGTGTGGCTTCGGCGGCAACCGCATTGCCGAAGCCGGAGCGCGTATTGCCGCCGACAACCGCCAAGGCCGCGCCGCGCGCCGCATGGTCGCTGATGATGGAGGCCGCCTCCGCCTCCGTCTTCGGATGGAATTCGCTCATGCCGCGTTGCGTCCATCCAGCGGGAAGACCTTGGAGGGATTGAGGATCCAGCCCGGGTCGAAAGCCGCACGCACCGCCATCATCTGGTAGAGATCGACCTGCGCATATTGATGCCGCATCAGGTCGCGCTTCTCGATGCCGACGCCGTGTTCACCGGTCAGGCAGCCGCCGGCGTCGACGCAGAGCCGCAGAATATCGTTGCCGGCCGCCTCCGCCTTGGCCGCCTCCTCGGGATCGTTGGCGTCGAACAGGATCAGCGGGTGCATATTGCCATCGCCGGCATGGAAGACGTTGGCGACCCGCAGACCGTAGCGATCGACGATCTCAGTGGTTTTTTGCAGAACATAGGAGAGCTGGCTGAGCGGCACGGTGCCATCCATGCAGATGTAGTCGGCAATGCGGCCGGTGGCGCCGAACGCGGATTTGCGGCCCTTCCAGATCAGCGCCGCCTCCGTCGCCGACTGGCATTCGCGCACGGTCTTGACGTTATGACTGCGGGCGATGTCGACGATGCTTTTCAGCATGTCGTCCATTTCGGCTTCTGAGCCCTCGACTTCGACGATCAGCAGAGCGCCGACGTCGAGCGGATATCCCGCATGGGCAAAGGCCTCGCAGATCTCGATCGCCTGCTTGTCCATGAATTCGATGGCGACGGGAACGATGCCGGCCGCGATGACATCGGCGACGCAGGCACCCGCCTCCTCCGACGTGTCGAAGCCGAACAGCACCGGCCGGGCACCCTCGGGTTTGGCAATCAGCCGTACCGTCGCCTCGGTAACGATGCCGAGCTGGCCTTCCGAGCCGCAGACGAGGCCGAGCAGATCGTAGCCCGCCGCATCCAGCGCCTTGCCGCCGAGATCGATGATCGTGCCGTCGCTCAGCACCAGCTTGACGCCGAGCAGATTGTTTGTCGTGACGCCGTATTTCAGACAGTGTGCGCCGCCGGAATTCATGCCGACATTGCCGCCAATGGTGCAGGCGAGCTGAGAGCTCGGGTCCGGCGCATAGAAGAAACCATCGGCCGAGACGCTTTCAGAGACGCTCAAGTTGGTGACGCCGGCCTGCACCGTCGCCGTGCGATTGGCAAAATCGATGTCGAGGATGCGGTTCATCTTGGAAAGGCCGAGCACAACGGCGTCTTCCTGCGGAATGGCGCCGCCGGAAAGCGAGGTGCCCGCGCCGCGCGGCACGACGGGAATGCCGTAGCGATGGCAGTATTTCATCACGGCCGCCACTTCAGCCGTCGAGCGCGGCAACGCAACAGCGAGCGGCACGCGACGGTAGGAGACGAAGGCATCGGTTTCGAACGGGACGAGCTCGCGCGCCTCATGGATCAGACATTCGGGCGCCAGAAGATCGGCAAGGTCGGCAACGATGGCGCTGCGGCGGGCAAGAACGTCCGCGCGCGGCTCCAGAAATGAAATGGCCTCGGCCATGTCGTCCTCCTCCTGCATCCGACTTCGACGCAGCCTCTTTTAACGCATAACACGCTTACCGCCTTCCCAAAATCGGCGCAAATGATAAGCATTTATTCCAAAACAGGAAATAGTTGCGAATGACCACAAACCTAGGGGATCTCGAAATCTTCGCCAGCGTCGTCGCAACGGGCAGCATGTCGCTCGCCGGCCGCGCGCTCGGCTTTTCGCCGGCTGTCATCTCCAAGCGCATCAAGCGCCTGGAAGACAGGCTTGGCACGCGGCTGCTGCAGCGCACGACACGACAGATTTCGCTGACGGAAGCCGGCCAGGGCTTCTACGACCGGGTGCTTGCCATCCTCGCCGGGCTGGAAGAGGCGGAAGCCTATATTGCTGGCCGTTCGGCGCAGATGCAGGGCACACTGAAGATATCGGCCCCGACGTCCTTTGGCCGGCTGCACATCGCCCCACACCTGATATCCTTCATGCAGGCCCATCCCGAACTGGCGATCAATCTGGTGCTGAGCGACGAATTCGTCGATATCGTCGGCGGCGGCTACGATCTTGCCATCCGCATTGCCGAACTCACCGATTCCAGCCTCGTGGCCCGCCGGCTGGCGCCGGTGCGCAGGGTGCTCTGCGCTTCACCCGCCTATATCGCTGCCCACGGCATGCCCGAGGATATCGAGGATCTGCGCCGGCATACCTGCCTGCCGGCGCATAATCACGATCCCTGGCGGCTCGACGGTCCGAAGGGAGGGCTGACCTTCCGGCCGGAGGGAAAGCTGATCACCAATTCCAGCGAGGTGATCCGCGAAGCCGTCATTGCCGGTCTCGGCATCGCGCTGCGCTCCACCTGGGACGTCGGCCCCGAGCTTCGGGACGGCCGCCTCGTGCAGGTGCTGCCGGCCTATGAAGGGTCGCACAATGTCACCCTCTCGGCCGTTTATCCGAGCCGGCAATTCCTGCCGGCGAAGGTCCGGGTCTTCATCGATTTCCTGACGGAACTTTACGGCCCCTTGCCCTATTGGGAGCGGTAGAAGAGCTTTTCCCAGGATCGAGGAGATCAGCATGTCCGCCCTTGAAAGCATCCGCTCCGATCTATCCCGCACAACCAGGACGCGGTTCACCGTCATTCTTGGCGACATCACCAAGCTTTCGGTCGACGCTGTCGTCAATGCGGCAAACAGCAGCTTGCTCGGCGGAGGCGGCGTCGATGGCGCGATCCATCGCGCAGCAGGACCGGAGCTCGTTGCGGAATGCAGAATGTTGAACGGCTGCAAGACCGGACAGGCGAAGATCACCAAAGGATATCGCCTGCCGGCAAGGCATATCATCCACACGGTTGGCCCCGTCTGGAATGGTGGCGGCGACGGCGAGGAGGATCTCCTCGCAAGCTGCTATCGCAGCAGCCTCGGCCTTGCTCGGCAGCACGGCCTGAAGACTATCGCCTTTCCTGCCATTTCCACGGGCATCTATCGCTTTCCCGCTGCACCGGCCGCCGGGATCGCGACACGCACCGCCGTTGCCGAAAGCCAAGACGGCGCCTTTGACGAAATCATCTTCTGCTGCTTCGGCGACGAGATGGCCGGGCTCTATGACCGATGGCTGCCGGAGGCTCTGGCCAGGGCCTGACCGCATGGCCTGCTAGCGCGCCAGGTCCAGATAAGCGGAAGCGACCATGGCATCGATATCCTTGGGAACGGGAATGACGCAGGCCTCCTTGCCGAGCCCGCCCTTGGCAACGCGCTCCAGGCAGCGGGCCTGCAAGGTGAAGCCAAGATCCATGGATTCGACGCTGTTGCCGAGCGGACGCGGGCCGGCCAGATTGGCCATATGGCCGCTGCCGAGGATGTGGAGGGCGCGGCCGTCACGCATGCGCACGGTCTCGATATGCTCGGCGGCATAACGATCGACGCCGGCGACTTCGGGGCTGTTGCGGAACGCCTCGACATCGATCTCATGCGGGAAATGGCCGCCATTCATCAGGATTGCGCCGTCCTTGATCAGCGGCAGATCGGCCGCGGTGATGATATCCGGATAGCCTGTGACCGTGACGAGGATATCGGCAGAGCGGATTGCCGCCTCGCGCAGCGGTGTCGAGAAGCCGTCCAGATGCGCCTCCAGCGTCGTCACCGGATCGATATCGACGACGCTGACCGCGGAAAAGGCGTTGCGGAAGCATGCCGCCGTCCCCTTGCCGCAGGCGCCGTAGCCGAAGACGGTGACGCGTTTGCCATTGGTGGAGCGGTTGGTAAAGCGCAGATAGCTCTCGAACAGGCTTTGGCCAACGGCATGCCGGTTTTCCGCGAATTGCTTGATCGGGCTGTCGTTGATAACCAAGATCGGCATGTTGAGCTTGTCGCGCAGGGGCAGCAGCCGGGTGCGGCCTGACGTCGTCTCTTCGGTGCCGCCGAGAAGATTGGCATAGGGCTTTTCGGCGGCGCGAACGAATAGGTCGCCGCCATTGTCGAGCAGCAAGTTCGGCTTCTCGGCAAGGATCGCATCGAGGCTCGCGCCATGCTCATCGGCATTGCTTGTCTGCGTGGCAAAGACGGTGATGCCCTGAGCGCGGAGATAATCGACGGTTTCCGGCTGGGTGCTGTTGAGATTGCCGGTGCAGACGAGGTCCGCACCGCCAGCGCGCAGCGTCATCAACAGGGCGACCGTCTTCGGCTCCAGATGAATGCCGGTGCCGATGGTGAGACCGGCAAAGGGCTTCGTCGCATGAAACTCCTTGGCCGTCGCCGCCAGCAGCCGGCAGCTTCCGGCAACCCAATCGATGCGGGACAAAGAAGAAGACTGATCCATGATGCGCTCCTGGCGGCTGGTTTCATGCCGTGATCTGGCATGCCGGTCGGCGGCCTGTCGATGGACATTGGAATGCACAGCATGGCAGAAAATCTGCCATGCTGGCTCGCTAAGCGCCTGCGGCGATCAACCAATCCGCCAGCCGGGCCAAAGCCGGGTCTTTTGCGTCGCCACTGCGGATGCTGAGGCTGTAGCCGGCCGGCCGGCGAATGAAGCCGTAAGGCGCTACCAAAGTACCGCGCTCGAGGTCCTCGCCGATGGCCGTGCGCGGCGCGATGGCGACCCCAAGGCCGGAGCGGGCGGCGCCGATCGCAAGCAGCAGATCCTCGAACTCACGATTGCCGGCAAACCGGACGGGCGCATGGCCGCTTTCCGCGAACCAGTCATTCCAAAGGCTTGGGGCGGAACGGCTACCCAAGGCGACAGCGCCGGCCAAAGCCGGAACGCCGGCGGCAAGGCCGAGGCGAGCCGCAACCTCCGCAATCGCGACCGGGCCGAACTCATCCTCCATGAAGCGAACGGCCGTGATATCGCGCGTCGGCCTGTATTCGCCACCCATGATCACCGCTTCGAGATCGGGACGCCTGGCCAGAGGCTCCACTGCCGCCATCGGCACGATATCTATGTCGATGTCCTGAAGTGCCACCTGCAGATCGGCACCGCGCGGCATCAGCCACCAGACGGCAAAGGCCGAGGGCACGCCGAGCCGGATGGAGCGCCGGTTCCCGGCCGAAAGCTCCGCCGAGGCCCGCGCCAGGATGCCGAAGGCGACACCGATGGAATCGGCGAACGCCCTGCCCTTCGCCGTCAGGACGAGCCGGCCGTTCTCCCGATCGAACAAAGACACGCCGAAATGAGCTTCCAGCACGTTCAATTGCTGCCTGACGGCACCGCGCACGACGCCGAGTTCGTCGGCCGCCTTCAGGATGCTGCCACGACGCGCGACGGCGTCAAAAGCGCGCAGCGCGTTCAAGGGTGGCAGGCGTCTGGACGAAGCATGTTGGGACATGACAAGGATTTATCTTTTTTTCCAGTATGATACCGGGCCCGTTTAAGCAACTGCGCCGTCTGCGGCATAAAAATGCTGTTGAATGTCGCTTTCAGCACAATCGCCGGCGAATATCAGAAGGCAAATCCTGCCACTTTTAACTACTCACCACTCAATAAATTTGTGGGGAAATACCATATATCGCCATATGGACCGCAAAACTTTTCCACACGATGTTATTATAGAATACAACCTTCACTCCAGCCCCAAAAGGTGAACCGACAATTGGCCATTTTCAGCCGCATAGCGAATGATGTGCAACTGATGTTTCGGCGTCCGCCGCGACAGCAGTATGCCGCGCTCTGTTATCGGGTGAAGAAGAAGACACGCGATCTCGAAGTGCTGCTGCTGACCAGCCGCGATACAGGTCGCTGGGTCATTCCCAAGGGTTGGCCGATGCCGGGCAAGCTCTCCCATGAAGTCGCGGCGCGTGAAGCCTTCGAGGAGGCCGGCGTGCGCGGCACCGTGGAAACCGCGCCGCTCGGCGCGTTCAGCTACGACAAGGTGCTGAAGGACGGCATTCAAGTGCCGTGCCGTGTGCAGGTCTATGCACTCGAAGTCAGCGAACTCGTCAAGAACTTCAAGGAAAAAGGCGAGCGCTCCATCGAATGGGTCTCTAGCGACGAAGCGGTCAAGCGCGTTCGCGAGCCGGAATTGCGCGACCTCATCCTTGTCTTCGCACAGCGGATGACGCAAACATCCGCCGTGGAACAGACGAAGTAAGCCACAATACTCACAAGAAACTGTGCCAGGATGCAGGGTGCATATTGCGCCGCCCGTCGGGCAGCGCAATACGAGAGGTTTCGATTCAGAGAATGGCATGCCCGACCAACCGGCAACACCAGTAAAGCGGACACTCGACAAGGACCTCGACAGATTCACCTATGTCGAGGATGCGACCCATCATGTCACCAAGCGTCTGGTTGCGCCCGGCATCGGCCTGATCTTCCTTGGCCTCGCCATGGTTTTTGCCGGTATCTACGTACTCGACCAACCGCGCGCGACATTGATCTTCGCCGCCGTGGCGCTCGCCGGCTACATGGCCATGAATATCGGCGCCAAGGACGTGGCCAACAATGTCGGTGCGGCGGTGGGCGCACGCGCGATCACCATGACGCAAGCGCTGATCATGGCGGCCATATTCGAAGTTCTCGGCGCAGCGATCTCGGGCGGGCCGGTCATCAACACCATCTCGACGCATATCGTCGACACCAACCGCATCATCAGCAGCGGCAAGCTCGCATGGCTGATGATGGCGGCACTTCTGGCGGCTGCACTCTGGATCAACTTCGCCACCTGGCTGAAAGCCCCCGTTTCGACCACGCATGCGATCGTCGGCGCCGTTGTCGGCGCGGGCGCCGCGGCCGTCGGTCCGGAACTGGTCAATTGGCGAATGCTGGCGGCCATCTCCGCCGGCTGGGTCGTGACGCCTTTTCTCGGCGGCGCCATCGCCGCCAGCATCCTCTTCTTCATCAAGAGCACCATCATCTATCGCGACGACAAGCTCGCAGCCGCCAGATACTGGATCCCAATATTGATCGGGCTGATGGCCGGCGCTTTCTCCAGCTATCTCATCGTGCAGCTCGTGCCCAAAGGGGCGATCTCAGGCCTGCTGAATATCGCAATCGGCTTTGGCTTTGGCGTCGGCGTCATAACATGGCTCGGCGCGCGACCGCTGGTGGCGGCGCAAGCGACCGGGCTCGAAAACAAGAACAGTTCGTTGCGCAAGCTTTTTCGCCTGCCGCTGATCGGTGCGGCAGCGCTGATGTCCTTTGCGCATGGCGCCAATGACGTCGCCAATGCAATCGGTCCGCTTGCGGCGATCGTTCGCGATATCGGCCTCGGCGGCTCGCTCAGCGTAGTGGCGGAAACCACCACCCGGAACGCCCCATACTGGGTCGTCCTCATCGGCGGCTGCGGCATTTCCGTCGGCGTGCTGCTCTACGGCCCGCGCCTGATCCGCCTGATCGGCGAACAGATCACCAAGCTCAATCCAATGCGGGCCTATTGCGTCGCCACATCGGCGGCGCTCACCGTCATCGTCGCGGCCTGGTTCGGGTTTCCGGTGAGCTCGACCCATATCGCTGTCGGGTCGGTCTTCGGCGTCGGCTTCTTCCGCGAATGGTATACCAGCCACTCCAGGCGGAGGCTCGCCTACATGCGCGGCAAGGCTGAAGCCGCCGGCATCCCCTGGCACGAGGCCAATAATACCGACGAACGCAACCCTGACGAAATCCATCGCCGGCGCCTGGTGCGCCGCTCGCACTTCATGACCATTATCGCCGCCTGGGCGATCACCCTTCCGATGTCGGCTGTGCTTGCCGCCGTCGTGTATTGGGTTATGGTCGCGCTCTTCATCTAAGGGATTCGAGAGGTATCCATGCGCGCCAATTTCCGCATGCAGCGGCTGTTCGTGACTTCAGACATCGAGGCGGGCAGTGCCATCGAAGCCGATCAGGATCAGTTCAACTATCTCGCCAACGTGCTGCGCATGGAGGACGGCGCGGAGCTGCTGATCTTCAACGGCCGCCACGGCGAATGGAGAGCCAGCATCTCCTTCCCCTCCCGCAAGCGCATACAGCTCACGCCCGTCGAGGAAGCACGGCCGCAGCCGGCCCCTTCCGACCTGCACTATCTCTTCGCGCCCCTGAAGGTCGGGCGGCTCGATTATCTCGTGCAGAAGGCCGTGGAAATGGGCGCGGGCCTGCTGCAGCCGGTCATGACCCAGCATGTGCAGGGCAAAATCACCAATCTGGACAAGGTCAGGGCCAATGTCATCGAGGCGGCGGAGCAATGCGGCATCCTCGGCATTCCCGATGTCGCCGAACCGGTGAAGCTTGCCGATCTGCTCGCCCGCTGGCCGCGCGAGCGGCGCATCATCTATTGCGACGAAGGCGATGCCGGCCAGAATCCGCTGCCGCTGCTGACGAAGGTCAAGGAGAAGCATCTGGCGTTGCTGGTTGGCCCCGAGGGCGGGTTTTCGGAAGAAGAGCGCGCGCTGCTGCGCAGCCTCGATTTCGTCACGGCCATCCCCTTGGGACCGCGCATCCTGCGCGCCGACACGGCCGCCGTCGCGGCCATGGCCGTGATCCAGGCCGCGATCGGCGACTGGAACTAGAGCAATTCCAGGAAAAGTGCGTAGCGGTTTTCCGTCCGGAATTGCGTAAAAACAATAGCATAGAGCGGTCAGGCGGTTCCGTGAAACGCGTAACCGCTCTAGGCTCGCCTCGCCGTCAGCCCACCACGGCGAACACCGTCGCAACGACCAGCAGGACAGCCAGGGAGATGTTGACCGCCCGCGAAACCGTGGGGTGCTGAAGGAAGCGCGACAGAGAGGCGCCGACGAGAAGCCATACGATATGGATGGCGACGATCATCCCCGTCAGCAGCGCGATCTTGACTGTGGTATCGAGCAGCCGCCGATCCTGAAAGACGCTGACACCGGCGAAGACTGCGGCGATCGCCACATAGGCCTTCGGATTGGCGACAGCCAAAAGGAAGCCACCGGAAAATGCGGGAGCGGCGACCTGATCGTCACTGCGTGCCAGCGGCGGCGCCGTCGCGATCCTGAAGGCGAGGTAAAGGATGTAAACAGCCGAAACCACCGTCAGCACGAGCGCGCCATGCGGCACGGAGAGCAATACGGCAACGACGCCGGCTGCCACGGCCAGCAATACCGCAACAGTGCCGACGATGAGGCCGGACACATATCCAAGCGATCGCCGGAAGCCATAGGCAGCACCCATCGCCGTCGCGCTGATCGTCGAAGGACCGGGGCTCCCCATGATTACCAAGGACGCCAGAAGCAGCGTCAGGATGGGATAAAGGCCATTTTCACCGAACATGGTATGCTCCGTTCATTGTCAGTCGAAGCAAACTATCCGCGGGAATGGCTGGAGGTCTTGAACACTTGTGCAAATATGCCGGCGAGTGGCACAGTCGCGATGCGACCTCTAAGACACAAAATCCTATTTTTTTGAACGACCCTTGAAAGAAATTCACTTGCACCGTACCTCAATCCGCGTCAATCACCCTTCCAATTGGCCTGCGGCTGGCGCGGGTTCTCTTTCCGAGATCTAAGGTAATACCATGGCGCGCGACACCACCGACCAGACTCCGCTCTCATCGGTCTCGGAAATGACGGCCTATCTGGCCGCCGGCAGCAGGCCCAAGGAGGACTTCCGCATCGGTACGGAGCACGAGAAGTTCGTGTTCTTCCGCGCCGACAACAGCCCCGTGCCCTATTTCGGCGAAGCCAGCATTTCCGCACTCCTCAAGGGGCTGCAGGAAAAGAGCGGCTGGGATCCGATCATGGATCGCGGCAACATCATCGGGCTCAGTGAGCCCACAGGCATGGGCGCGATCTCGATCGAGCCGGGCGGCCAGTTCGAATTGTCAGGCGCGCCGCTCGAAACCATCCACGAGACCTGCAAGGAATCCAACAGCCATCTGGCGACCGTGCGCGAGATCGCCGAGCCGATGGGCATTCGCTTCCTCGGGATTGGCGGCAGCCCGAAATGGACCCTGGCCGAAACCCCGCGCATGCCGAAATCCCGCTACGAGATCATGAGCCGCTACATGCCGAAGGTCGGCACCCAGGGTCTCGACATGATGTACCGCACCTGCACGATCCAGGTGAATCTCGATTTTTCGTCGGAAGAGGACATGCGCCGCAAGATGCGCGTGTCGATGAAGCTGCAGTCGCTGGCAACGGCGCTCTTCGCCTCCTCGCCCTTCACCGAGGGCAAGCCAAACGGCCTTTCCTCCTGGCGCGGGGACATCTGGCGCGATACCGACAACAGCCGCGGCGGCCTGCTCGACTTCACCTTCCGGGATGATTTCGGCTTCGAAGACTACGTGAAATGGGCGCTCGACGTTCCCATGTATTTCGTCGTCCGCGACGGTCGCTACCATGACTGTACGCATGTCACCTTCCGCCAGTTCATGAACGGCGCCTTGAAGGGCGAGATCGCGGCCTGGGAGCCGACGATGGGCGACTGGACGAACCATCTTTCGACGCTGTTCCCCGACGTGCGTCTCAAGCGCTTCCTGGAGATGCGCGGCGCCGACGGCGGCCCCTGGCGGCGCATCTGTGCCCTGCCGGCCTTCTGGGTCGGCCTGCTTTACGACGATGCCGCGCTGACGGCTGCCGACGAGCTGACCAAGGACTGGAGCTTCGACGAGGTCAATGCGCTGCGCAACGTCGTGCCGGCGCAAGGCCTGAAGGCTGTGATCAAGGGGCATGGCCTGATGGACATTGCCCGCGAAGTCGTCGGCATTTCCCGCATCGGCCTGAAGAACCGCGCGCGGCTGAATGGCGACGGGCAGGACGAAACCGTCTTCCTCGCACCGCTCGATGAGGTGCTTGCGAAGAAGGGCACGCTCGCCGACGATCTGCTGATGCTCTACAACGGCCGCTGGAACCAGTCGGTCGAGCCGATCTTCGAGGAATATCAATACTGATAGCGGATCTGCCTGCCTTCATCGCCTGGACGGCACGACGGCAGAAACCGGTATGCGCTCTCTTTTTTCCCGCTATACTATCGGAATCATGCGCCGCCTGATTCCGAAGCGGCGTTACTGCGGGGAAAGGGACTTCGATGCTGCCACTCTTCGACATGATGATGCAGGCACAGAACGGCGCCGCGACTGAGGCCATGGCCAAGCAGTTCAACCTCGCGCAGGAACAGGCGACCAAGGCGATGGCGGCGCTGATGCCGGCCTTCTCGACCGGCTTCAAGCGCAGCGCGGCGGACCCCTATAATTTCATGGGCGTGATGCAGGACATCACCTCAGGCAACTATGCCAAATATTTCGAGGACATGGGCAAGGCCTTCACGCCGGAAGGCATTGCCGATGGCAACGCCGTCTTGGCGCGCCTCTTCGGCTCCAAGGAAGTCTCCCGTGCGATCGCGGCGCAGGCCGCACAAATGACCGGCGTCGGCCAGGAGATCTACAAGCGCATGCTGCCCGCCATGGCCGATACGCTAATGGGCGGCCTGTTCAAGGAGACCAGCGGCCAGATACCGCCAATGGCCAATCCCTTCCTCAACACGGCGATGGGCGAGATGATGCAAGGCTGGCTGCAGACCATCGGTTTCGCGCCGAAGCAGCGGCCGTCTCCGCAGGCAAACATCTTCAACAACCCCTTCACCCAGGCGATGGAACTGATGTTCGGCGGCGATCCGGCCAAGCACGGGAAGGCCGAACCCGCCAACCCCTTCCTCGACAATCCCTTTGCCAAGGCGTTTCAGGACATGATGCGCAATTTTCCGATGTCGCCGGTCGAGCCGCCGAAGGAAGAACCCAAGGCGAAGCCCGCAGCCGGCGTCGACATGGCCGCCTATACCGACATGTTCAACGCCATGTTCGACAGCGGCCTGGAAGTGCAGAAGAACTACCAGAAGAACATGGAAACGATCTTCGATAGTTATATGCAGAACGGCAGCCCGGCCAAGACGCCCGAAGGCAAGTCCTAGAGCGTTTGTTTCTTTACGCATTCCAGACGGAAAACCGCTTCGCACTTTTCCTGGAAATGCTCTAACCGCGCTGCCACCCGCGGCGCGCCGGCTGGAGGCGACCGATGGGCCTGCGCGGCAAGCGTCGGATAGCCGATATAGCCCTTGGCTCCGGGCGCATAGAAGGTCGAACGATCCGGTTCGTTTAGAGGCGCGTTGCGGCGAAAACGCTCCGGCAAATCCGGGTTGGCGAGAAAGACCGTGCCAAAACCACCGCGTCGGCTTTGCCTTCCCTTAAGAGCTCTTCCGCACGCGCCTGAGTGAGCCCACCGCCGATGATATATGATCCGGCGAGACGCGGGCGGAGCGGCTCATGATAATCCATCGTCGCACCGAACAGCGCGACATGGAGAGACAACGATCTCAAGCAAACTCGACATCCATTGTTCGAAATTCCGCACAACCCGTACTGATTGCACCCGGTTATCAAACAGCGGGATTGCGCATATCTCTGTTCCATCTTGAATGGAGATAATCATGTCCAACATCAATCAATCCGGCAGCTTTACCCTCGGCGACTATAGCGTCAAACGTCTCGGCTACGGCGCCATGCAGCTTGCAGGCCCCGGCGTGTTCGGGCCGCCCAAGGATCATGAGACGGCGCTCGCCGTATTGCGCGCAGCGGTCGCCGCTGGCGTCGACCATATCGACACAAGCGATTTCTACGGCCCGCACGTCACCAACCGGCTGATCCGCGAAGCGCTCCACCCCTACCGTGACGATCTCGTCATTGTCACCAAGATCGGCGCCCGGCGGGGCACGGATGCCTCATGGCTGCCGGCCTTCTCCCGCGAGGAGCTGACGCAGGCGGTGCATGACAATCTCCGCAATCTGGGGCTGGATGTGCTTGACGTCGTCAACCTTCGCATCATGCTCGATGTGCATGGTCCCGCCGAGGGGTCGATCGAGGCGCCCCTGACAATCCTGGCTGATCTTCAGAGGCAGGGTCTCGTGCGTCACATCGGGCTCAGCAACGTCACCGCCAAGCAGATCGCCGAGGGACGTGGGATCACCGAGATCGTCTGCGTGCAGAACCAGTACAATCTGGCTCACCGGGCCGACGACACTCTGATCGACGAGCTTGCCCGCGACGGCATCGCCTATGTGCCGTTCTTTCCGCTTGGCGGGTTCTCCCCGTTGCAATCCTCCACCCTGTCCGATGTCGCCGCACGCCTGAAGGCTACGCCGATGCAGGTGGCGCTCGCCTGGCTGCTTCAACGCGCACCGAATATCCTGCTCATTCCCGGCACCTCGTCTCTCGAGCACTTGCAGCAGAATCTCGCCGCCGCCGGGCTCGTGCTGCCGAAGAACGAGATTGCCGAACTGGATCGCATCGCGGGCGTCGGCGCCGCCTGACGCTCTCTGGATCCGATTGTTTTGGAACACCCCCGCTCATGGCAGAGGCGGGGGTGTTGCACACGTCACGAGCTTAACCGCATGACGCAGTTTTTCCTCATTCCACGGTCCCTGCCCAATCGGTGGTCCCTGCCCAATCGGTCGTCCGCAAGGGTAATTCCAGCCTGCGCGATATCCCGATGCTCTCCAGAAATATCTCGTCGTGGCTGACCACCAGCAGCGCGCCGTCATAAGCGCGCAATCCCGCCTCGACCGCCGCGATCGAATCGATATCGAGATGGTTGGTGGGTTCGTCGAGGATCAACAGTGCTGGCGGCACCGTTCCGCCGAGCACGCAGGCAAGGCCTGCTCGCAACAGCTGTCCGCCGCTCAAGGTGGAGACGATCTGCAGCGCCGCATCCGCCCTGAACATGAAGCGCGCGAGCGCGGCGCGGCAGGCCGTTTCGTCCGCATCCTGATTGATGTCCCGGAAGTTGTCGCGGATCGAAAGCGATGGATCGAGCAGGCTGACGCGCTGATCCAGGATGGCTGAGGAGACGACGCGCACTGTCCCGCTCCATGGCTCCAACGCACCGGAGACGAGCGCCAGAAGCGTCGTCTTGCCCGAGCCGTTCGGCCCGGTGACCGCAATGCGTTCCGGGCCGGTGATGACGAAATCGAAATCGCTGATAATCGGTCGTTCCGGCTGATAGCCGGCGGTGACTTTCTCCATCTTCAGAACGATCCGGCTTGCCGGCAATCCCGATGTCGGCAGCTTGACCGTCAGCGGTTGCAGGATCTCGATCTTTTCGCGGGCGGCTGCGGCATCCTGCAAAGCCTGGGCGCGCCGGCGCTCGGCAAGGCGCGCGTTCTCGCCGCCCGTCGTCTCGCTTCGCTCCTTCAATCCGCCGAGCATGATGCGCGGTATGCCGCCTTTGGCCGCCATCTTCCGGCCGGCCTTGTCCCGGCGGGCCTGCCGCTCGACTGTTGCCTGCGCGCTTTGTGCGACCTCCGCTACGCGCTTCTCGGCCTCGGCGAACTCATGCTCGACCGCCGCCAGCTCCAGGGCCTTGCGTTCACGATATTGGCTCCAGTTGCCGCCGTAACGTGTCGCCCCGAGCGAGGTCAGCTCGACGATCGCATCCATCGCATCGAGCAGCTCCCTGTCATGGCTGACCACGATCGCGCCCGCTCTCCAGTTCGAAAGCAGATCGATCACCGAGGCACGGCCGTCGCGGTCGAGATTATTGGTCGGTTCGTCCAGAATGAGGAAGTCGGGATCGTCGACGATCAGCGCCGCAAGGCCACATCGCGTGCGCTGCCCGCCAGACAGGGTGACGAGAAGTGTCTCGGGCGAGACATCGAGCCCGACGCGATGGAGCGCCGAGGCGATGCGGGCCTCCAGCGTCCAGTCCGCCGAGGCGAGCTCTTCGGCCGTTGCCCCGCCAGCCTCCGCACGCTTCAGGACGGCCAGTGCCTCGCTCGCCCCGAAGAGATCGGCGACGGTTTCACCGGCCTGCACTTGAACGCTCTGACGCAGGATGCCCAGTCTGCCGTTGAAGGAGACCGTGCCGGACCGGGGCTGCAATTCGCCGGCAACGAGCTTGAGCAGCGTCGTCTTGCCGACGCCGTTGCGGCCGACAAGGCCCGTGCGTTCGGTGCCGAAGCTCAAATCGAGATTGGAAAGAAGCGGCCGGCCGTCAGGCGTGGACCAAGAAAGATTGGATAGAACGATGGATGAAGGCATGGATACGAATGTCCCCGATGGCAAGGCTGAACGGCATTGCGGTCGGGTTGGAATCCATTGCGGCACACATCCTGTTTGAATGACTGATGCCCATAAGTTAGGCGACAAATAGTTTCAGTTCAAGCTTGGGCGTCGACGGCATCAAGAAAGCTTATGACTCGCTTCCAGGTGAGGTCGGCAGCCGTGGCATCATAATCGGGCAGGCTGGCATCGGTATAAAGATGGCCGCCGCCGGGATAGGTGAATATATCCGCCGCGATCCCGGACCGCGCGGCCGCCGATCGCCAGGCGGCAACATCCTCCTCCGGTTCGAACGGATCCGGTTCGGCAAGATGGAGCTGAACGGGCAGGCCCTTGCGGGCATTTTCGGCAATTCCGGCGATGCCATGCAGGAAAAGGACGCCGGCGGTCTTCGGCCTTTTCGGCCAGAGGCTCGCCGCAACGGCGGCGCCCATCGAAAACCCGGCGAGCACAGTCGATGCAGGCAGGCCCGCCATCGCCCATTCCGCGCGCTCGCAGATCGTCGGCCAGCCGATTTCGTCCTTGAATTCAAAGCCTTCTTCGATCGATCGGGCAATCAGCCCTTCATAGAGATCCGGTGCGAAAGCCTTGTGTCCGGCCGCTTGCACGCGCTCGACCGCCTCATTTTCGAGAGAACGCAAGCCATAGACGGAGTGGAAGAAGATCACGGTTGCCATCGCCATATCCCTGCAATTTCGATCAGCGGTAACATAAGGCAATTGCCGCTGCAGGCAACTTGTCCGCCCATGGTCTGTCGTCAGAACAATATCCACAAAAAGAAAAAACCCGGTGTTGGCCTGAGGCCGAACACCGGGAAAGAGGCAGGGCTTATTGGCTATCACCCTGCGGGGAAACTATTTTCCGACCTCAGTCGCGGAAGCTGCTGAAGGCGGAGAGGCGCGTGCGGCGACGCGCGGAATTGGTCAGGTGGCTGGACGGGTCCTCGAAGAAGGTCGAGGTGATCAGCGCAGCGTCGAGGTCCTGGCGGGTCAGGCCGATGTCCTTCAGCTGGCTGTCGTTCAGCTCATTCAGATAGTGGATCTCGCGACGATTGCGGATTGCGCGCCAGCCGGATGCCACATTGGCGAAAGCAAGCATCAAGCGTGCCGTCAACGGCAGCGACCGTGTTGCAGGGCCGAGGTGAAGTGTCCGATCTGTCGTGCGCATTTCCGTAGTCCTTTCCTTGAGGCACACGCTAGCCAAGCCCCTTCCCGATGATCTGGGAAAGGGGCGTCGGCCGGGAGAAGTTCGATAAGAGTTTCTGTTCGATTGGTATGCTGAATTGCATCAGGAAGATGCCAAAGCCCTATTGATCAGTCCAACGAATGTTTCTAATGATAACTATCAAACTCCTTTATAGGTGAGACCATGGCCGCGCCGCTCGACCTCGACCAATTGCAGACCTTCATCGCAATCGTGGATTCCGGCAGCTTCACCAAGGCCGCCGACCGGGTATTCAAGACACAGTCGGCGGTTTCGATGCAGATGCGCCGGCTGGAAGAGCGCGTCGGCAAGCAGCTTTTCATCAAGGACGGCCGCGGCAACCGCCTGACCGCCGAAGGCGAAAAACTACTCAACTACGCCCGCCGCATCATCCGCCTGAACAACGAAGCGATGGCCGCCTTCGACGACAACCGTCTCGAAGGGACGTTGCGGATCGGCACGCCGGATGATTACGCCGACCGCTACATGCCCGAGATCATCGGCCGCTTCGCCAAGACGCATCCGAACGTCGAGCTCTACATCGTCTGCGAACCCTCGGTCGATCTTGCCGAGCGGATGCATCGCGGCGAGCTCGATATCGCGCTCGTCACGCACAATCCGCGTGAGAGAATGTCCGATGTCGTGCGGACGGAGCCGCTCTGCTGGGTCGGCTCGGCCAACCATCCGCTGCGCGACGATGCACCCATCCCGCTCGCCGTCGGGCGGCGCGACTGTCAGTGGCGCCAGCTTGCCTGCTCGGCGCTCGATGCCGGCGGCCGCGACTATCAGATCCTGTTCACCAGCTGGTCCTGCACCGTGGTTGCGGCGGCGGTGCTCGCCGGGATGGCGGTTTCGGTCATGCCGGAATCGGCGCTCAGGACCGGCATGAAAGTGCTGAGCCAGGCCGACGGTTTCCCGCCCCTGCCGCCAGTGCAGATCGGCATCATGAAGCGGGCGGGCCTTTCCGTGTCGCTGATGAACGCCATCACCGCCCATATCTCGGCCTGCCTGGACAACATCACGCCGGCAGCGGTCGACGACGACCTCGATGGCGAGGTGAAGACCTACACCCGCTATTCTCCAAGGCTGCGCGCCGGGCATATCCTGCCGGGCTGGTAAGCGCCTTTTCGGCAACCGGCGCCTCTTTGCCCGATCTTGCTACGCTGCCGGCTCTGCCAGCAGCGTAGCGCGGATCACCTGTTTCCATTCATGCAGCAAGCGTATCGACATTCCATGGTCGCTCATGATGGCAAAGCGGACGGATGCGCCGATCAGATGGCTGAAGAGCTGCGTGCGCGCCTTCAGGTCGATGCGGCTTTCGGCCGGCAGGAAGGGCTGGATATTACTGAGGAATATTTCAGCGACGTGATTGCTGTGCTGCATGTTGAGCTGCAGGATATCCCTGTCTATCTCCGTTCCCAACCATACGCCCAGATAGGCCGGATCGCCGCGAAATTCGCGGTAGTACCAATCGATCATGCCGCAAACCAGTTCTACGGCATGGTCAAGCGACCTTACGGCGGCGAAGGCTTCCCCGACCTTCTGCTGGATGAGATTGGCGTGACGCTCGAGCAAGGCCCTGACGATCGCGGCCTTGTCCGGGAAATACTGATAGATCGAACCGATCGGGATCCCGGCCACGGTGGCCAGCTCCGTCATTTTCACCGCGCTGACGCCCTTCTCCGCGATCAGCCTGGCGGCAACGGCGAGAATGGCGTCGACACGCTGGATGCTTCGTTCCTGCTGCGGCCTCTTGCGGAACGTGGTGTGGGCGGGGCTATCAGGACTCATGCATTTCCCGTTTCCTTGTCATGCGGAACGACGCGGGGCGTGGAGACGCTATGGCACACACGCGTTCAACGTGCGTAAAAGGGAAAATTCCAATTTTAAGTATAATCGAGATGCACGTTGCGGCTGCGACGACCAAGGCCGGCCATGGTCTCGGCCTTGGTGCATGATGATTGCCGCATCGGGCGGCATCAACGACGTATGATGCGCCCTACGCCACGTATTTTTTCAGGAACTCGACGGTTCGGCCCCAGGCCAGATCCGCAGCCTTCTTGTCATAACGGGCGGCGGACGTATCATTGTTGAAGGCGTGGTTGACCCCGTCATAGACGAAGATCTCGAAGGTCTTGCCGCCTGCCTGCAACTCCTTGCGATAGGCATCGATACCGGCATTGATGCGATCGTCCAGGCCGGCATAATGCAGCAGAAGAGCGGCCTTGATGTTCGGGACATCGCTCGCCGGCGGCTGCGCGCCGTAATAGGCGACACCGGCCTTCAATTCCGGCGAAATGGTCGCGAAGCGATTGATAAGGCCGCCGCCCCAGCAGAAGCCGACAGCGCCGACCTTGCCGTTGGCTCCGTCGAGCCTGGCGAGATAGGCGAGGCTCGCCTCGGCATTGGCTGCCGTCAGCGCCGGGTCGAGATTGGTGAACATGTCGCGCGCCTTGTCCTCGTCCTCGGGCGTGCCGCCGAGCGGCGACAGGAAGTCCGGCGCCAGCGCGATAAAACCTTCCAGTGCCATGCGGCGCGCCACGTCACGAATATGCGGATTGAGGCCACGGTTTTCGTGGATGACGATGACGCCGCCGAGCTTGCCGACCGCATCCTTCGGACGGACGAGATACCCCTTCATCTCGCCCTTGCTGCCGGCGTAGGTGACATCCTTGCCTTCCACCCTGTTGTCGTCGGCGGCGATGACCTCGGCACTCGCCTTGTTGGCGGCAAGCAGCGGCGCGATGGCGGCGGCAGCTCCGGCCGAGCCCGCAAGCTTCGTCAGCTTTTCCATGAAGCCCCGACGATCGAGCGTCAGATGCGTATATTCGTCATAGGCGTTGATCATCGCCTGCGTCACGATGGGCTTGTCCGTGCTCATGGTCCTGTTCTCCCTATTTTTCTCCGGCAGCCGGCACGTTGCTGCAAGCCACCCGCTGACAAGATAGGTCGCCGGGTCGCGGCGTAACGACAAAGGAAGAACACAAATACGTTACCGCAGGTTGCTGTCGGCGATTACGCACGCCGCTTAGGAGAAGGCGAGCCAGACGCCGAGCCAGACCCACATGCCGGCCAGCACAATATAGCCCAGGGCAAAGAGCGGGCTGCGGTAGCGCAGGTTGTTGCTGGTCACATGCACGAAGGCATGCACATAGCGCGTGGCGACAAACAGCCAGGCAAGGATCACGGCAGGCAGGTTATCCGCCTGGGTCACATAGAGCACGATGCAGCAGACGTAAAAGAGCAAGGGAAGCTCGAACTGATTGGCGATGCTGTTGCGCACCACCAGGCTTTCCGCAGGCTCGTCGCCGGCATGGTTTTCACGAAATTGTGAGGGCTTGATCCGGCCGTCGTTCACCAGAACGCGGCGACGCCAACCCAGCAATGCATAGAGAATGAAAACAAGCACCGCATGCGCCACCATCGGCCAGAACATTTCATAGCCTGTCAAGTCGCCAACTCCTTTGGAATTTCCGAAAGCCGAAACGGTCGATCAGGACGGTCTGGAGCCGTCCGGCGAGAGGTAGCGAAAAATCGCGAAACGGGCCAGCAGAATAACGGTCACTACCAGCGTCAGGAACTTCAGCCGCACGATGATTGGCAGCACGCTTGAAAGAAGCGTTACGGTCGAGTCCGATGGCATCGCCGGCGGATAAAGCATGAGGCCGGCGATATTCTCGGCATAATCGACAACCCCATAAAAGACCGGCAGACAAAAAATGACGGTGGTCGCGCCCGGTGGAAGGGGGCGGCCGAAGAAGAAACCGCCGGGACCGATCAGACGCATCAGGCAGAACAACAGGCCGGCCAGCACCAGCGGAAAGACCAGTTCCGGTCCGAGATACATGGAATGCAGGATTGCAGCCGGATCAGGATGATCCTTGAGATAGCGCACCATGGCAATGACATCACCCTGCTCGTAGCCGCCGATGCGCGCATCCAGCATCTGCTGCCCCGCCGCATTGCGAAAGGCAGTGACGAAGCCGGCATAGATCCAGGCAAACAGCGCCAGGCAGAGAGCCGCAAGGATCGCCGTCAGGCCCTGCAGGGACCTGACGCTGCCTTGGGCTTGATCTGCCATCGATCAGACGCCGCCACCCGGATAGTTCGGGCTTTCGCGGGTGATCGTGACGTCATGGGCATGGCTTTCACGCAGGCCCGCGCCGGAGATGCGCACAAAAGTGGCGCGCTCCTGGAAGTCCTTGAGATCGGCGCCGCCGACATAGCCCATCGCAGCCTTGAGGCCGCCGGCGAGCTGATGCAGCACGCCCGAGACCGGGCCCTTGTAGGGTACCTGGCCTTCGATGCCTTCCGGCACCAGCTTCAGCGTGTCGCGGACCTCAGCCTGGAAGTAGCGATCGGCCGAGCCGCGCGCCATGGCACCGACGGAGCCCATGCCGCGATAGGCCTTGAAGGAGCGACCCTGGTAGAGATAGACCTCACCCGGGCTTTCATCCGTGCCGGCCAGCAGCGAGCCGACCATGGCGGCGGAAGCGCCGGCGGCGATGGCCTTGGCCAGATCGCCGGAGAACTTGATGCCGCCATCGGCGATGACGGGGATGTTCTGGTCCTGAGCGGCCTGGACCGCCGACATGATGGCCGCGAGCTGCGGCACGCCGACGCCAGCGACGATGCGGGTCGTGCAGATGGAGCCGGGGCCGATGCCGACCTTGACGGCGTCCGCGCCGGCATCGATCAGCGCTCGCGTGCCGTCATAGGTAGCGACGTTGCCGGCCATGATGCGGACCGAGTTGGTGAGCTTCTTGACGCGGGTGACGGCGTCGAGAACGCGCTGCGAATGGCCATGGGCGGTATCGACGACCAGGAGGTCGACGCCGGCTTCGATCAGGCGTTCGGCGCGCTCGAAGCCGTCGTCGCCGACGCTGATGGCGGCGGCGGCGCGCAGGCGGCCCTGCGCATCCTTCGAGGCATTCGGGTTGAGCTGCGACTTCTCGATATCCTTGACCGTGATCAGGCCGACGAGGCGACCTTCTCCGTCGACAACTAGCAGTTTCTCGATGCGATGCTTGTGCAGCAGGCGCTTGGCTTCCTGCTGCTGCACGCCGTCCGTGACCATGATGAGGTTTTCACGGGTCATCAGCTCGTAGATCTTCTGCTGAGGATCGGAAGCGAAGCGGACGTCGCGATTGGTGAGGATGCCAACGGGGAGTTGCGACTTTTCAACGACCGGAATGCCGGAAATGCCATGCGCCCTCATCAGGGCGAGTGCCTCGGCAAGCGTCGCGTCGGGACCGATCGTCACCGGATTGACCACCATGCCGCTTTCGAATTTCTTGACCTGGCGGACCTCTTCGGCCTGCTGGACCGGCGTCAGGTTGCGGTGGATAACGCCGAGGCCGCCGGCCTGTGCCATGGCGATGGCAAGACGGCTTTCCGTCACCGTGTCCATCGCGGCTGACATGATCGGCAGGTTCAGTTCTATGTCCTGGGCGATGCGGGTGGCAATATTCGTCTGGCCGGGCATGACCTCGGAGTGTCCCGGCTGCAGGAGCACGTCGTCGAATGTCAGAGCATCCAACCCGGTTGACGTTTCAATAATGCGTGCCATGGCCAAATTCCTTCGTCTGTGAAAAACAGCAAGGCTCCGGAACGAATCGTCTACCGGGCGATCTTGCAAGTGTTGCTTGGAAGTTGGCGAGGGCTGGTAACACGTCTATGACAGGAAGGGAATAGGGAAAAGCGCCCGGTGGATAACACCATCCCCCACACCGTGCCATGAAACTGCAAACGGCGAGTGTTTGGGCGGCTTTTATGGAAATCCGCTCTCTAGGCATGCAACCGTTGCAGGCATCCGGGATTCCGATTGCCGTATGAGGTTCCCTTTGCCATGCTGGGACATACTGGGCGCGCAGCTTTGAACGGAAGAGAGATCGGGGATGAAGACAGTTACCGCCGGAGTCCTGGAAATCGCCTATCACGAAACCGGACCGCTCGACGGCAAGCCGGTCATCCTGCTGCACGGCTTCCCCTATGATGTCCATGCCTACGACGAGGTCGCACAACAGCTTGCAACAGAGGGCTGGCGCTGTCTCGTGCCGTTCCTGCGCGGCTACGGCCCGACCCGTTTCCTCTCAGATGAGACCTTCCGCTCCGGAGAGCAAGCGGCGCTCGGCGCCGATCTGCTGGCATTCATGGATGCGCTATCCATCCCTTCAGCCGTGCTCGGGGGCTATGATTGGGGCGGACGGGCAGCCTGTATCGTCGCAGCACTTTGGCCCGAGCGCGTTCGAGGGCTGGTGAGCTGCGGAACGGGATACAACATCCAGAATATCGCCATGGCCGAACACCCGGTCTCGCCGGAGGAAGAATGCCGTTATTGGTATCAGTACTATTTCCACTCGGAACGCGGCCGAGCCGGGCTTGCTCAGAATCGCCGCGACCTTTGCCGTTTCATCTGGCGGATATGGTCTCCGACATGGACATTCGATGACGCCACCTTCGAACAGAGCTATCTCGCGTTTGAAAATCCCGATTTCGTTGACATCGTCATTCACTCCTATCGGCATCGCTTCGGTGGCATCCCTGGGGATCCTGCGTTGCAGCCCATCGAGGCGCTACTAGCGAAACAGCCTGACATCACCGTGCCGGCTGTCGTGCTGCAGGGAGCAGACGACGGGGTCGATCCACCAGATGCGATCGACTACGCCGCCAGCCATTTCACAACACCATTTTATGAGCGCCGCATCATTCCCAAGGTAGGTCACAACTTGCCGCAGGAAGCGCCGGCCGCCTTTGCAGCCGCCATCCGTTCCGTCGCGAGATAGGGTGATGATCTATTCCACGACTGTAGCGTAAGGCTTATGTCCGGGAGCCAAGGCAGGACTATCCCCTGCCCTCACAAGTCGAACTGATAGGTCTTCGGAATGTAGCGGAAGCCTTCCGGCTGCTTCTCGACGAAGCCGACGGCGGGGAAAGGCATGTGGAAGCCGAGGAAGGGAATCCGGTCGGCGGCGATCATATCGAAGATGCGCCGCCGGGTTTTGGCGGCTTGAGTCTTATCCACATCGAAGCGGACTTCCCAGTCCGGACGGCCGACGGAAAGGATATAGTGATTGGCGGTATCGCCGGTCATGACAAGCTGCTTGCCGTCCGATTCCAGATGAAACACGAGATGGCCGGGCGTGTGACCAGGCGCGAGCATGGCGGTCATGCCGCTGACGATCTGGTCGCCATCCTTAAGGAAGGTCATCTTTTCGGCGAAGGGCACCACATTGGCAAGCACGGACTTCTGGCCGCCTTCGGCGGGCGTGCCTTCGCGCGCCTTGTCGGTCCAGAAGCCATATTCGATCTCGCCGGCAACGTAGCGGGCGTTCGGAAATGCCGGGACGCCATCCTCCATCAGCCCGCCGATATGGTCTCCGTGCAGATGCGTCAGGGCGACGACGGTCACCTGTTCCGGCGTATAGCCAACGGCCTTCAGGCCCTCGCGAAAGCGGCCAAGACCGCGGGCGCGGCCAGCGGCGCCGATGCCGGTGTCGACGACGATCACGTCGGAACCCGTGTCGATAATGGCGGGCGTATAGCTGTTCACAAGCTTTTCCGTCGGCAGGAGATTCTGCTCCAGCAGTTTGCGGACCGTATCCGGTGCCTGGTTCGAGCCGAAGATTTCCCACGGGTTGTCCATGACACTGGCACCGTCCTTGATGACGGTGACGGTGCAGGATCCCAATTTGAACTGGTGCGCGTCTGGGGGCGGAACGGCAGTCATGATGTCACTCCTTGTACTGGGGCAGCGTAAGCTGCGCCTATCATCGCCGCCGGCAACGAGGGCCGGGAATATGATCTTGCGTGACCGATAATTTGGTCATGACAAGACAATCCAATTCCGCTAATACACCGACGACGTTTTATGCGTTTAGCATTTCCATGCTCTTAGCATATGTCAAATCCTGCGTTCCGCGCCACGCGGCAGCGGACATCACGAAGACGTGATCTCCGAGCGATCATGGAGCAGAATCCGGGATTGGCAGCGGCTTCACATAGGACTACAGAGCGGCTGACTGCCTCCCCAGCGGTCCGCCTTCCCGAAGATAAGACCCATCAAGGCAAGCGCCTATGAATCGCATCGTTCCGCTGATCCTCGCCGTCGCTCTCTTCATGGAACAGATGGATTCCACGGTCATCGCAACAGCGCTGCCGGCGATCGCCAACGATCTGCATGTCGGCCCGATCACCCTCAAACTGGCGCTGACCTCCTACATGGTGTCGCTCGCGGTATTCATCCCGATCAGCGGCTGGATGGCGGACCGCTTCGGCGCGAAGAACATTTTCCGCATCGCCATCTGCGTCTTCATCATCGGCTCCATCATGTGCGCCTTTTCGGGCGGCCTCTTGGAATTCGTCTTTGCCCGCTTCCTGCAGGGTGTCGGTGGCTCGATGATGACGCCGGTCGGACGCCTGGTGCTGGTGCGCACCACGCAGAAGAGCGATCTGGTCTCGGCCATGGCGCTGCTTTCCATTCCGGCACTTGTCGGCCCGCTTGCCGGCCCGCCGCTCGGCGGTTTCATTACTACCTATGCCTCCTGGCACTGGATCTTCCTGATCAACGTGCCCGTCGGCATTCTCGGCGTCATCCTGTCGTCAATCTTCCTGCCGGAAGTCGAGGCCACCATGCCGCCGAAGCTCGATGCTATCGGCTTCCTGCTGACGTCCTTCGCGGCGGCCGGCGTCGTCTTCGGCATGTCGGTCATCAGCCTGCCGGCGCTCCCGCCATACATCGGCATCTCGGCCATCGTCATCGGCTTCGTCTGCGGCTTCCTCTATATCGGCCACGCACGTCGCCACCCCGCACCGATCCTCGATCTGTCTCTGTTGAAGAACGGCACCTTCCGCGCTTCCGTCACCGGCGGCACGCTGTTTCGCATCTGCATCGGCGCCATGCCCTTCCTGACGCCGCTGATGCTGCAGCTCGGCTTCGGCCTCAATCCGTTCCAGTCCGGCCTGATCACCTTTGCCGGCGCGATCGGCGCGATCTCGACCAAGTTCATCGCGCGCCGGGTCTTTACCGCTGTCGGCTTCAAGACAGCACTTCTTTCGGCTGCGGCCGTCACGACAATTACGACGATCTGCACCGGCCTCTTCCAGCCGTGGACGTCGCATCTCATCATCATCGGAGTGCTGTTGATCGGCGGCTTCTCGCGCTCGTTCTTCTTCACCGGCATCAATGCGCTCGCCTTTGCCGATATCAGCGACAAGCAGGCGAGCCAGGCGACCTCCATGAGCTCCGTCATGCAGCAGATCAGCCTGGCGCTCGGCGTCGCGGTCGCTGCCATGATCCTGGAAACCTCGACTTTCTTCCGCGGCACGGAACTGCAGGTCAGCGATTTCCACATCGCCTTCTTCTGCATCTCGGCCCTGACCGTGCTTGCCACCATTCCCTTCATCAGAATGGATCGCAGTGCCGGCGCCACGGTCTCCGGCCACAAGGCCGGCCTGAAGCGCGTAGCCACCCCGCAGACACAGGTGCAGCAGCCAGCCGCAAAATGATGACGCGTCAGTCAGGCGTCGGCGCCTATTCCGGTCTTTCGCAGACGGCGCTCAGCTTGTTGCCATCGGGGTCGCGCACATAGGCAGCATAGAAATTGGCATGGAAGGAGCGAAGGCCGGGCTTGCCTTCATCGGTGCCGCCATTGGCCAGGGCCGCGGCATGGAAGGCGTCGACATCCGAGCGGCTTTCCGCATGCAGAGCAACCATCGAGCCATTGCCGATCGTTGCGGCGCGGTGATCATAGGGGGTCACCACCCAGAACCGGCAACGGACGTCACCATCGGCGGCATAGCCGATTTCCTCGTCCGATTCGCGTTGACGCCGGTAGCCGAGGATCGGCAGAACTGCGTCATAGAAGCCGCGGGCACGCGGAATGTCGTTGGAACCGAGCGTGACGTAAAGAAGCATGGTGATGATGAGCCGCCTTCAGTATCGAGGGGACCACATCATCGACCAAAAGCGACTGCTCAATCAAGCGCTTATTGTGCCGTGCTCGACATTGCGTCCCTTGAAGCCTTTTGCCAGCAGGAACATTTCGACCGATTCCGCCCTGGATGCACCCGGCTTCACATGGACGACCTGGCGGAAGTTCTGCTTCAGCAGGTTCAGCAAGTCGCGCTCGGTGCCGCCCTGGAAGGTCTTGGCGAGGAAATGCCCGCCCTCGGCCAGAACCTCGATTGCGAAATGCGCCGCGACCTCGCAGAGATGCATGGTGCGCAGGTGATCGGTGCGGTGATGGCCCGTCGTCGGCGCCGCCATATCCGACATCACCAAGTCCGGCTCACCGCCGACAGCATCGACCAGCCGCTGCGGCGCGTCCGGGTCGAGAAAGTCGAGCTGCAGGATGGTGACGCCAGGCAGATGCGCCATTTCCAGAAAGTCGATGGCCGCGACGCGAATATCGTCTTCCGTCGAGCCGGTCACCTTGGCCGCGATCTGCGACCAGCTCCCCGGTGCCGCACCCAGATCGATGATGCGGCGTGCGCCCTTCAGGATCTGGTGCTTCTCGTCGATCTCCAGCAGCTTGAAGGCGGCGCGGGCGCGATAGCCTTCAAGCTGGGCGCGCTGCACATAGGGATCGTTGATGTGCCGATGCAGCCACTCCCGCGAGGAGGCCTTCAGCTTCTTTTTCTTGACGCGCTGGCCGAGCTTGCGGCCCGTGCGGTTGCCGGCGATGGTTGGCTTACTCAAGTCTGCGGCCCCTTTACGTCCCTCGGTCGATAACCGCGGCGCGAGCGGCCCCGCCGCCAAACGCCGTCATCCGCCATCATGTCGGTAAGCAATCCCTCGCGCAGGCCACGATCGGCAACGCGCATGCGCGGGCTCGGCCAGCGGCGGCGGATCGCCTCCAGAATGGCGCAGCCCGCAAGAACCAGATCGGCGCGATCCGGCCCGATGCAGGGATTGGCGGCGCGGCCGGCAAAGTCCCACGAGAGCAGCTTCGCCTGCATCGCGCTCACCTCGTCGTCCGACAGCCAGACACCGTCGACCCTGCGCCGATCGTAACGCGGCAGATCGAGATGCACACCGGCAAGTGTCGTCACCGTGCCTGACGTGCCGATCAGATGGAAATCGCCGCTATCGCGTGCGGCCCCCTGTACCGGCGGGCAATCGAAATGTTCGAGCATGCGCTCAACCTCGCACACCATCGTCTCGAACAGCTCCGGCGTTACGTCGCGTCCGCCGTGCCGCTCCGAAAGCGTCACCACGCCGACGGGCAGTGAGGTCCAATGGGTGATATGATTGGCAAGCCGGCTCGAGCGGTTTTCGCCGATGCGGATGACGGCAATCTCGGAGGAGCCGCCGCCGATATCGAAAAGCACGACCGAACGCGCTTCCGGCCCGACGAGCGACGAGCAACCGGATACGGCAAGCCGCGCTTCGGTCTCGCGGTCGATGATCTCCAGCTGCAATCCCGTTTCGGCGGTGACGCGCTCGAGGAAGGCCTCGCCATTGTCAGCCGCGCGGCAAGCTTCGGTCGCGATCAGCCGCATGCGGCGGATCTCACGCGTCTTCAGCTTGGCGGCGCAGATGCGTAGCGCCTCGACGGCCCGGTCCATGGCATCGCCGGACAGCCGTCCGCTGGCACCAAGCCCCTCGCCGAGACGCACGATTCGCGAGAATGCATCGATGACCCGGAACTGCCCCGGGCGCGTCGGCTGCGCGATCAGCAGGCGGCAATTGTTGGTGCCGAGATCAAGCGCAGCATAAAGGTCGACCGGACGGGAATCGCCTTCGGCATGATGATGCTGCGCATGCCCCTCGCGCCGCGGCATCGATTGCCGGTCATGGCGATGATCCTCATGGACCTGCACATGCCCGGCGGCAAACGCGTTCGTCGGGGCGACAATCTGCGCGGTCTTCTCATGCGCCAGTGGCCGGCCCTGCAAGCCGCGTTTGCTGCGGTGCTTGCGCCGGTTCTTGCCGCTCTTGTGCGATGAGGGATGCCCATGATCCGACGCGGCACGGTGTTCCGGCGCGGACAAGGGCTGCTGTATCGGAGAAGCATGCTGCCCATCACCATGGGCTCCGCCGCGGGCGCGGCGTCGGCGCTTTCGCTTTTTGGCCGGGGAACCGGCTTCATCCTCTGTTGGGCGCGTCGCCGCCGGGCTGGGCTTGCCTGCCTGACTGGCCTCGGCAGAATGAGCGGTCGGACGGCCATGGCCGCCACGCTTGCGCTTCGCGCGCCGGGAGGATTTACCCTTCCTGCGCTCTGCTTCCGACGCCCCGTCTGCCTGCGGCGCTTTGCCGCTGTCGGGGTCACTCACGTATCTTTTCCACCGCGCCGAGCGACACCTTCCGGCATGCTGCAGGCGCTCATTCGATTTTCGTTGGGCCGAGAATACCAGCAGGATGGGTTTTCGCCAAATTCTTTTTAGATCGCGCCATTTTAGCTATTCGGTCGCGCTGCTCCCAGCATCCCCCTAGCCCGAAACGGCGGCCATCAGGGACGAAACAGATTTTCCACCATGAATTTTGCAAAGGCTTGTATTTTTGGCGACAATTGACGGCTCGACGGCCAGAGAATGCGGAATTCGCCGACATCCTCGATATAGTCGGCCAGAACGGAGACGAGCTTTCCCTCCGCAATTTGCCTGCCGATGGTAAAGAGCGGCAGGCAGGCGACACCAAGCCCAGCCTCAGCCATACTGATCAGCGGCTCGAGCGTGCTTGCCATCGACGATACAGGCAGCTCCAATTTTCCCACCCCAGCATCGTAGCGTAACGGCCAGCGTTCCAGCCTGCCGGTTGACGGATATTTGTGGTGGAGACACATGTGTGCGGAAAGGTCTTCCGGCCTTTTGGGAATCCCGAAGCGGTCGAAATACTCCTTCGACCCGACAACACGGTGGGAGAATCTTCCGAGCGTCCGCACCATCAGGCGGCTGTCGGTCATTTCGCCCGTTCGCACCACTGCGTCGAACCCCTCTTCGATCACATCGACCAGGCGATCCGTAAAATCGAGGTCGATCATCACGTCCGGGAACGCGCGCATGAATTTGGTGATCGTGGGCATGAAAAGCATGCCGGCGAGGGGCAAGCTCACGCGGAGCCAGCCACGGGGCGCGGCGATAGTTTGCGACAATTCCTGTTCTGCCGCTTCTATCTCGGAGAAAATTCGCCTGCAGCGCTCGAGAAACATAATACCCTCGGCGGTAATCGCGATGCTGCGGGTGTTTCGGTGAAACAGGCGTACGCCAAGCCTTTTCTCCAAGCGGGCCATGGTTTTGCCGATGGCCGACGAGGAAACGCCGAGTATCTCTCCTGCGCGGACAAAACTGCGGGTTTCCGCCGCAATCACGAACACATTCAACGCGGCGATATTGTCCATGGCGAGCAATCCCATTGCGGACGTCAACGTCCATTATCTGCGGATGACTAGCCCATTTTTTCCGCCTTTGTCGCCGGCTATCTCTCGCAACGCGGCAAATTCCGCCCGACAACTTTTGAACGGAGATCGCGTGACCCATCCCCAAAAAGCCGAATTCCAATTCGCTTCTCAGCCCACCGTGTTCGTCGTGAACGTCATTCATGCCCATCCGGGCAAGCAGGAGGAAGCATTCAAAATCATCCAGGATGTCGTGCACTATGTTGCGGAACGGAAGGAAGGATTTCTATGGAGTAACCTGTCGAAAAGCACGGACGGCAAAACCGTCGTGAATATCGAGGCGATCCGCGACGAGAACAATGTCGACGAATTCTTTTCCGATCCGGCCTTTCTTGAAAAATTTAAGAAGCTCGATACCGTCTCTGAAAGCGAATTTCACATCTACAAGGTTTCTGACCTCGTGCTTCCGCGTCCACTCGTGGGATAAGCATTTCCGTTTCTTCCGACCGCGCATCAGAGATCGGAAGAACACATCAGCGCAAACCGCGGTTTGCGTTGATGGCAGCCGCGACCGAACGGCGCGATTTGAGCCGATGAACAGAGCACTCTCCAAGAGGCCGGTTATCTCAGGCCGTGAGCCTGCCCATGACGTTATCCGCCAATGCCTTCATCCGATCGATCGGTGCGTGGCCGATCAGCATGAAGGCGTGTGTGGCGCTCGACCAGTAGACGATATTCATGCCGCGGCGATTTTCCATATCCGGCGCAGCCGCTCCCCTGGCGGACTGGACGATGCAAAGGGCCATGGGTCCGGTTTGCGGATCGAGATAGGCAATCTGCGCGAGGGGCTTGCTGTCATAATTCAATATCTCGGCACGCTTGAAGTCGACGCCCGGCATGACGACGGTTTCGGGCGCAAGCAACAGGCCCAGCTTAGCGCCAACTTCGTTCAGCTGCGCTGTCTGCTGCGCCCGGTCGCCGCCCGGTGCGCTCAATGTATCCGCCGTATAGAGGGAGAGATATTCAGCAACCACGGCACGCCATTCGGTGTCTTCGTCCGGCCCGGCGAGGCGATGGCCAATGCCGATCACCGCGCGGTCTACCGCAATGGCCGCTACGAAGCTCGCGGCAATTGCCGCAAGGAAGCCTCGGCGGCTGACATCGAAGGCACCGGTCTTGCGCTCCTGGACTGCGGGAATGGCGGCGAGCATGGCTTCCAGCTTGGCAGCCGGGGCCTCGGCAAGCAGCGGCTCGAACGCCTGGCGGAACGGCAGGGCGCTGTGCGACAGGAGATCGAATCGCTCCGCCACGCGCTCGTCGGCGGCGATCAGTCGTTCGATCCTTTCGCGATCGGACGCATCCAGCTCGCCATCAATGAAGGCGGTGAGCTGCTCGTCCGAGGGCATGTTTCCTTTGTTCAATTCACTCATTTCCGTTCCCCAGTCGCCCGCCCCCCGAAGGTCGTCCGTCGTCCATCGCCCCCATGCCTTCAGCAAGCTTTGCCCGCGCCGCCGCCAGCCGGCTCATCACGGTTCCGATCGGCACAGCCAGAATGTCGGCCACCTCGCGATAGGAAAGTCCTTCGACATAGGCGAGAAATACAGCGGTGCGCTGCGCCTCCGGAAGCGCCTGCACCCGCCGCAACACCTGGCCGGCGAGAATATGCGTCTCTGTTTCCCGCGCGCCGTCGAAAACCAGCGTCTCATCGGCATCGACAAAGCCCTGTCCCAGGCGCACCCGCCGCGAACGAACCTCGTTCAGCCATATGGAATGAAGGATCGCAAACAACCAGCGATCCAGCCTCGTGCCTGATGTAAACTGGGCCGCCCGCTCCAGCGCCCTGACACAGGTCGCCTGAACAAGATCGTCGGCCACGTCACGCTGGCGCGACAGCACCACGCCATAGCGCCACAGCCGCGTCAGATGTTGGGACAGGCCCGCCCTGATATCCTCTTCGCTCGCTATGGCAACCTCCGCGACATCAGCGCTTGCAGGAGCCGCCGACCTTCTCGGCGACTCCGATGCTATCAGACTATAAGCAGAAATTGCGGTACGAGCGACCGGCATGGTTCCCATATTTCTCGCAAAGCTCCCTGCTCATGACATTTGTCGTTGAACCGATCCCGACCTCAAAGGCTCGACGGGTTCAGGATAGCCGCATGAAGATCGCGGTATTCCTCGCAAGTCGTGTTGCCGCAGAGCGCCTTGATCGTGCTCAGCTGATCGTTGGCGAGATCCATCTGACCCTTGATGACGTAGGCTTCGCCGAGATATTCGCGGACCAGCGTGTATTTCGGATCCATGGCGACGGACTTCGTATAGTAGGAAATACCTTCATCGGTGCGGCCGAGCTTGCGGGTGGCATAGCCGCGATAGTTCAGCGCTTCGGCCGTGTTGGGGTTCTGCATGGTGTCGAGGACCGCCAACGCTTCCTGATAGCGATGATCCTTCTTGGCCAGCGAATATGCATAGTCAGCGCGGTTTTCGTCCGTGACGTTGGCACCTTGCTGCTTGACGCATTTCTTCGTCTTCTGGTCGTAGATCTCGCCCTTCTTGCAGGTCGGCGTCGTGCTGGAATTGTCGCCGGCTGCGAAAACCGGAACGGTGAAGGCACTGAGGGCGAGGCCTGCGCCGAGGGCAATGGAAGCCAGGCGGAATGCGGTGGTCGTCATGGAATGTCTCCTTGGCAAAATGGACGTTGCGAGGAGAGAACACACCGCCTGCTGCTTTTATTCGGATCGCCTGAGAATATTTTTTCTTCAGACCTTTGGCGGTCGTCACTCTTTTGTGACCGCCCCGGCATCGAATAGATGTCGATCGTTGCGTGTTTCACAGGGCACGCCCTCCAAGGGCCGCAGGAGAAACTCGTGATCGATACCGTCAAACTTCTAAGCCTTGCCGTCGCAACCCCCGACAACATCATTCTCCAATCGGAGGCCGCCGAAACGGCGGGCCGATTGTTTTCCGAGCGATTCCAGGATTTCAAATATCTGGCCCGCGTCTTCGAAAGCACCGGCATCCGCAAGCGCCATTTGGCGCGGCCGCTTTCCTGGTTCGAACAGCCGCATGGTTGGCAGGATCGCATGGCAGCCTATGTCGAAGTCGCAACCGAGCTCTTCCGGCGGACCGCGACAGGGGCGCTGCAACGCGCCGGGATCGAAGCTCATCAGGTGGATTGCATCGTCACGGTCTCTTCCACCGGCGTTGTGACACCAAGCCTCGAAGCGAGGCTCGCCGGCGAGTTCGGCTTTCGCTGCGATATCGAGCGGGTGCCGATCTTCGGGCTCGGCTGCGCGGCAGGCGTTTCCGGCCTTGCCATTGCCTCGAAAATGGCGAGAAGCCGGCCGGGCGCCGTCGTCCTCTTCGTCTCGATCGAACTCTGCTCGCTGGCCTTCCGCCTGGACGAGCTGACCAGACCCAACATCATCGCCACGGCCCTGTTCGGCGACGGGGCGGCGGCCTGCGTCCTGAGGGCCGGAGATGGTGGCATCGCCGAAATCGAATCGACGGGCGAGCATCTCTTCCCCGACAGTCTCGGCATCATGGGCTGGAAGATCGACGACACCGGCTTCGGCATCGTCCTCGAGCAATCGCTGCCAGTCTTTGCCGAGACCCATGTCAGAGCCGCGATTGAAGGCATTCTCGATCGAGCCGGGCTCTCGCTATCGGATGTCGACCGTTTCATCTGCCATCCCGGCGGCGCCAGGGTGCTTGCGGCGCTGGAAAGCGCGCTCGGTCTCGAGCCCGGCTCGCTCGATATAGAACGCGAGGTGATCGGTGATTACGGCAACATGTCCTCCCCCACCGTGTTGTTCGTGCTGGAACGCGCGATCGCCGCTGGATTGTCTGAACGTTCGGCATTGGTTGCGATGGGGCCGGGGTTTACGGCGAGCTGCATCACGCTGAAGAGGGTCGCATGATGCTGTGGCCATCGATCGCTCTTCTGAGTTTCGTGACATTGCAGCGGCTGGCGGAACTGGCCTATGCGAGGCGCAACACCGCCGCCCTCCTTGCACGCGGCGCCCGGGAATGCGCGGGGGAGCACTATCCCTTCATGGTGGCGATGCATGCGGCATGGCTCGTCGGCCTGTGGCTGCTTGCCACCGGCCGGCCGGTCGATCCCGTCTGGTTCCTCCTGTTCATGGTGCTTCAGGGATTGCGTCTCTGGGTATTGGCCACGCTCAAGGAGCGCTGGACGACGCGTATCATCATATTGCCCGGAGCGCCCCTTGTGACGAATGGGCCCTATCGCTTCCTCAATCATCCGAACTATGTGATTGTCGTCGCCGAGATAGCGGTGCTGCCGCTTTGCTTCGGCATGCCGCTCTATGCAGCGATCTTTTCGCTGCTGAACGGCATCATTCTCACTATCCGCATCCGCGCCGAGAACGCCTGCTTGAGATAGACTGCGGCCTGACCGCATTTTTCATTTGCGCCGCTGAAATTTGGCAGGCATTTTCGATGCTTAGGGCGCAGTCCACGCAACGATATCAAACCTTCCGTGAGATCGCGCTGAGTGCCATGAACATGCGGATAGCAGGGGAAAATGACAAAGGACGCAATCGTTCTCGGCGCCGGCATCGTCGGCGTATCGACGGCAATCCACCTTCAGCGGCGGGGACGCCAGGTCGTCCTCGTCGACAGGAAGGAGCCCGGCCAGGGAACATCCTTCGGCAATGCCGGCCTCATCCAGCGCGAGGGCGTGGTGCCCTACGGCTTTCCGCAGCAATTCGGCCTGCTGCTGCGCTACGCCTTCAACAATCGCGTCGATGCGCATTACCATCTACGCGCGCTCCCCGCGCAGATCGCCTTCCTTGCCCGCTATTGGTGGAATTCCAACACCAAGCGCCATGAGATGATCTCGCGCGCATATGCACCATTGATCGAGCATTCCGTGAGCGAACACAACGACCTCATCGAAGCCGCCCACGCCAAGGAGCTGATCCGCAAGAACGGCTGGGTGGAGCTCTTCCGCTCGAACGAGAAACGCGACGCGGAGTTTGCCGAAGCCGAACGTCTCAACCGCGAATTCGGCATCGCCTACGATGCGCTGACCAGCGCTGACGTGGCGACGGCGGAGCCGCATCTCAAAGACAGCTTCGCCGGCGCCTTGCGCTGGCGCGATCCATGGTCGGTGGTCGATCCGCATGGGCTGACATCAGCCTATCGCCGTTACTTCGAAAGCATCGGCGGCCGCGTGACGACGGGGGACGCCGTCTCGCTTGGCCGATCCGGCTCGGCCTGGAGAATGGTGACGGCGGAAGGGTCGATCGAGGCGGAGGATGTCGTCGTCGCGCTCGGACCCTGGGCGGACCTGGTGACGAAACGCTTCGGCTATGCCTTTCCGCTCGGCGTGAAGCGCGGCTATCACATGCACTATGCCGCCGAGGGCAATGCCGTTCTCAACAATTGGACGCTGGATGCCGAACGCGGCTATCTGCTGGCGCCGATGAGCCGCGGCATCCGGCTGACGACGGGGGCGGAATTCGCGCTGCGCGACGCACCAAAGACGCCGGTGCAGCTCGACCGCGCCGAGGCCGTCGCCCGCACCGTCTTCCCGCTTGGCGAACGGCTCGACCCCGAAGCCTGGATGGGCGCCCGCCCCTGCACGCCCGACATGATGCCCATTATCGGCAAGGCGCCACGCCACGAGGGATTATGGTTCGCCTTCGGCCATGCGCATCATGGCCTGACGCTCGGCCCCGTGACCGGCCGCGTGCTCGCCGAGCTCATCACCGGCGAGAAGCCTTTCATCGATATTTCAGCCTATGCGCCGGATCGATTCGCGCCGTGATCTTCAGCCTAGCGGATTGCCGCAAGGCCCTTGAGAGCAGCTTCGACAATGCCGTCGATCGTGTCGTCGATATCGACGGTGACGACACCAGGCTCGCCGGTCGGCACTTCCAGCGTCTGCAACTGGCTTTCCAATAGCGAGGCGGGCATGAAATGGCCCTTGCGTTCGCCCATGCGCTTGGTCAGCAGCTCCTTGGAGCCGTCAAGATAGATGAAATAGAGATGGCCGCCGGCAGCAGCACGCAGGCGTTCGCGATAGATGCGCTTGAGCGCCGAGCAGGAAACGGCGATCCCCTCGCCCTTGGCAAGGCTTGCCGTGATCTCCTGGCCGATCTTTTCGAGCCACGGCCAGCGATCCTCGTCGGTCAGCGGGATGCCCTTGCTCATCTTCTCGACATTGGCCGCCGGATGCAGCGCATCGCCCTCGATGAAATGTATGTCGAGCCGAGCCGCCACGCCCTCGCCGATCGAGGATTTGCCGCTGCCGCTCACACCCATGACGATGATGGCAAGGGGAATCTTGGATATTTCACTCATATTGTTTTCTGCCTTGAACCATGGCCGATAATGACAGTCAGGCAGGTTCCGCCGCTGACGCATCCAAGTGCCTGGCCCCTCATCCTAACCCTCTCCCCGCACGCTGGAAGAGGGAACGGCGGACCTGTCTGCTTCACAACTTGGATCAATCCAGCGGAAAGAAACAGGAAAATTTATGCGTTCCCTCGCCGGTCAATTCCGGCGCGGTCTGCCGGCATTTGTCCTGCGCACGCCAGCAGCGCGGGTTGAAATGGCAGCCGGTCGGCGGGTTGAGCGGTGACGGCAGCTCGCCCTGCAGGCGGATGCGGTTCTTCTCGCGCTCCGGATCGGCGATCGGCGTCGCAGACAGAAGTGCCGCGGTATAGGGATGGCGCGGGCGGCTGAAGACCTCTTCGGCCGTGCCGGTTTCGACCGGTCGGCCGAGATACATCACCATCACGTCATCGGCGATATGGCGGACGACGGAAAGGCCGTGCGAGATGAAGAGATAGGCAAGACCCATCTCCTTCTGCAGATCCATCAAGAGGTTGAGAACCTGCGCCTGAATCGACAGGTCGAGCGCGGAAACCGGCTCGTCGAGCACCAGCACCTTCGGCCGCAGCATCAGGGCGCGCGCAATGGCGATGCGCTGGCGCTGGCCGCCGGAGAACATATGCGGGTAGCGGTCGTAATGCTCCGGGCGCAGGCCGACGCGCGCCATCATCTCCTCGGCCTTGCGGCGGCGGGTGGCGGCATCGTCATCGGTGTTGATCTTCAGCGGCTCCTCCAAAATGGAGCCGACCTTCTGGCGCGGGTTGAGCGAGCCATAGGGGTTCTGAAAGACGATCTGCACGGCGCTGCGCAGGCTGCGATCGCCGAGCTTCGCCGGCTTGCCGTCGATCAGCAATTCGCCTGATGTCGGGTGTTCGATCATCGTCACCAGACGGGCGAGCGTCGACTTGCCGCAGCCGGATTCACCGACGACGGCGAGCGTGCGGCCCGACTGCAGGCTGAAGCTGACACCGTTCAGCGCCTTGACGGTCGCCTCCGGTTTGAAACTGCCGCGCTTGATGGTGTAGAAACGGGCGAGATCGCGCCCTTCGAGAACAGCGCCGGTCATGCGGCACCTCCTGCTGCTTGCGTGGCGGCAATGCCGGGATGGCCGAGCGGCTTGCCATGTTCCAGCGGATAGTTGCAAAGGGTCCTGCCGAGATCGAAGCCCTGGCGCGTGACGCCCTTGTCGCATTCCGGCGTGGCGAAGGAACAACGCGGCGCGAAGAGACAGCCCGTGGGCCGATCGTGCTGACCGGGGACGACGCCGGCGATGGACGGCAGGCGCTCGCCGACCACGGCACGCTCCGGCAGCGCCGAGAGAAGCGCGGCCGTATAGGGATGATGCGGATCGCGGAACAGCGCCTTGACCGGCTGTTCCTCCACTTTCTGGCCGGCATACTGCACCTGCACGCGCTCAGCCGTTTCGGCGACGACGCCCATGTCATGGGTGATGAGCACCAGCGCCATGCCGTGCTCCCGCTGCAGGCGCGCGAGCAGATCGAGGATCTGCGCCTGGATTGTCACGTCGAGCGCGGTGGTCGGCTCGTCGGCGATCAAAAGCTTCGGATTGCAGGCGAGCGCCATGGCGATCATGACACGCTGGCTCATGCCGCCCGACATCTGGTGCGGGAAGTTCGACAGGCGATCTTCGGGCGCCGGAATGCCGACGAGATTCAAAAGCTCGATCGAACGCTGGCGGCGCGCCTTGCGGTCGAGACCCATATGGATGCGCAGGGTCTCGCCGAGCTGGAAGCCGACCGTGAAGCACGGATTGAGGCTCGACATCGGCTCCTGGAAGATCATCGCCATGTCCTTGCCGATGATCTTGCGGCGCTGGCGCGCGGAGATGCCGCGCAGGTCCTTGCCGTCGAACATCATGCGGTCGGCAGTGATGTTCGCCGTCCAGGGCAAGAGCCCCATCATGGCGAGCATGGAGACCGATTTGCCGGAACCGGATTCACCGACGATCGAGAGGATCTCTCCCTTGTCGCAGGTGAGCGAAACACCGTCGACTGCCCGGAACAGGCCGGACGAGGTCTGGAATTCAACGGTGAGATTTTCAATATCGAGAAGCGCCATTACGACCTCTTCAGCTTCGGGTCGAAGGCATCGCGCAGGCCGTCGCCCATCAGATTGATGGCGAGGACCGTGATCAGGATGCAGAGACCGGGGAAAGTGACGAGCCAGGGGTTGCTCTGGAAGAACTCGCGCGAGTCCGCGAGCATCGTGCCCCATTCCGGCGTCGGCGGCTGGGCGCCCTGGCCGAGAAAGCCGAGAGCCGCGGCATCGAGAATGGCAGAGGAGAACGCGAGCGTGCCCTGTACGATCAGCGGCCCCAGACAGTTCGGCAGGATCGTCTTGAACATCAGCCGCAGCGGACCGGCACCGGCGACGCGCGAGGCGATGACATATTCCTTGTCGCGTTCGGTCATGACCGATGCGCGCGTCAGGCGCACAAAATGCGGCTGGTTGACGATGGAGATCGCGATCATGGCGTTCGTCAGGCCAGGCCCGAGGATCGCTACCAGCACCAGGGCAAGCAGCAGCGACGGGATGGCCAGGATGATGTCCATGATGCGCATGATGATCGTATCGGTGCGGCCGCGAACATAGCCGGCGAGGAGGCCGATCAGAATGCCGGCGATTGCCGAAAGCGAGGCGACCACGAGGCCGATGAACAGCGAAAACCGTGTGCCGTAGATGAGGCGCGACAGGAGATCGCGGCCGTTGGCATCCGTGCCCAGCAGGAAGCTGCTGTTGCTGCCCTGCGCCCAGAACGGCGGCAGGCGCTGCATGTCGCTGCCATAGGCGGCATCGGGATCATGCGGGGCGACGAGGCCGGCGAAGATCGCCAGAAACAGGACGAAAAGAAAGATCGCAAGGCCGATGACGGCGCCCTTGTTGCGAGAGAAGTAGTACCAGAACTCCGCCAGAGCGGAGGGGCGGTCGGATTTGACGCTAACCGTGCTCATGAGCCGCTCCTAATGACGAATGCGTGGATTGACGAAGCCGTAGAGCACGTCGACAGCCAGATTGACGAGCATGACGATGCCGGCAATCAGCAGCAGGCCGCCCTGCACCACCGGATAATCACGCTTGAAGACGGCGTCGATCATCCATTTGCCGATGCCCGGCCAGGAAAAGATGCTCTCCGTCAGGATGGCGCCGCCGAGCAGCACGCCGACCTGCAGGCCGATGGTGGTGACCACAGGGATCATGGCGTTGCGCAGCGCATGCACGGAGACGACCCGCAGCGGCGACAGGCCCTTGGAGCGGGCGGTGCGCACATAATCCTCGCCGAGCACTTCCAGCATGGCCGAACGTGTCTGCCGCGCGATGACGGCAAGTGGAATGGTGCCGAGAACGATCGTCGGCAGAATCAGCGAATTGAGCGCGGACCAGAAAGCGCCCTTCTGACCGGACAGCAGGCTGTCGATCAGCATGAAGCCGGTGATCGGCTTGAAGAAGTAGATGAGACCGATGCGGCCCGAAACCGGCGTCCAGTGCAGATAGCCGTTGAAGACGATGATCAGCAGCAGGCCCCACCAGAAGATCGGCATGGAATAGCCGACGAGGGCGACGCCCATGACGGTCTGGTCGAACCATGTCCCGCGTTTGACGGCGGCGAAAACGCCGGCCGGAATGCCAAGACAGATCGCCAGGATCATGGCGCAGATCGACAGCTCGAGCGTTGCCGGGAAGAAGGTGAAGAAGTCGGTCAGCACGTCACGCTTGGTGGTGATCGAGGTGCCGAGGTCGCCGTGCAAGGCGCTCCAGATGTATTTGCCGTACTGAACGACCATCGGCTGGTCGTAGCCGAGATCGTGCGAGATCTGGGCATGGCGTTCCGGCGACATCACGCGTTCGCCCGACAGCAGCATGACGGGATCGCCGGGAAGCAGGCGGATGAAAGAGAAGGCGACGATCGATACGCCGAGGAATGTCGGGATCAGCACCGCAAGACGGCTGAAAAGAAATCGCAACATGACAGTTGTCCAAATTTTTCCGGCGGTCAGGCAGATTGCCTGACCGCCGGGTCGCCCGGTTCTAGCCGGGCATTCTCACAGACTTTTTGTTATTCGGCGATATCGACGCCGTCGAAGCGGTGAACGCCGACCGGATCCTGGAAGTAGCCGGTGACATTCTTCGTCATCGGGATGAACTCTTCCGAATGGTCGATGGTCATCCACGGTGCTTCACGCTTGAACACGACCTGGGCCTGTTCGTAGAGCTTGGTGCGCTCCTTGACGTCGGCCGTCTGCTTGGCCTTCTTCACCAGGTCGTCGAATTCCTTGTTGCACCACTGCGCACGGTTGTTGCCACCGACGGCATCGCAGCCGAGCAGCGTGTCAAGGAAGTTGTCCGGGTCGCCGTTGTCGCCGGTCCAGCCGAGGATGGCCGCGCCGTCGCGGTCCTTGGCGGAGGAAAGCTTCAGATACTGAGCCCAGTCATAGGTGACGATCTCGACCTTGACGCCGATTTTGCCAAGGTCAGCCTGCATCAGCTCGGCAGCGCGGCGTGCATTCAGCATGTAGGGACGCGACACCGGCATCGCCCAAATCTTCATGCTGAGATCCTTGACGCCAGCCTTTTCAAGCATCTTCTTGGCTTCGTCAGGGTTGTATTTATCGTCCTTGACGTCCTTGTTATAGGACCACATGGTCGGCGGGATCGGGTTGGTCGCAACCGAAGCCGAACCCTGGAAGACGGCGTCGACGATGGCCTGCTTGTTGACGGCCATGTTGAGCGCCTTGCGCACTTCGACCTTGTCGAAAGGCGCGATCAGCGTGTTGTAGGCGAGGTAAGAAACGTTCAGGCCGGCCTGCTCGAGAACCTTGAGGTTCTTGTCAGCCTTCAGATCCTTGATGTCGGCCGCGTTCGGGTACGGCATGATATTGCACTCGCCGGACTTCAGCTTCTGCGCGCGGACGGATGCATCCGGCGTGATCGCAAAGACGAGATCGTCGATCTTTTCCTTGCCCTTAAAATAGGTCTCGTTTGCCTTGTAGCGGATGACGGCATCCGGCTGGTAGGCGACGAAGGTGAACGGGCCGGTGCCGAGCGGCTGCTGGTTCATCTGCTCCATCTTCTTGTCGGCCTGGAGCTTGTCTGCATATTCCTTCGACAGGATCGAGCCGAAGTCCATAGCGAGGTCCGCGAGGAACGGGGCTTCCGGATGGTTCAGCACGAATTTGACGGTAAGGTCGTCAACCTTGTCGATCGACTTGATCAGCTTGGTGAAGCCCATGCCGTCAGCATATTCGTAGGAACCGCCGGCGACATACTTGGCCCAGGGGCCGTCTGCACTGATCTGACGACCGATGGAGAAAATAACGTCATCGGCAGTGAGGTCACGCGTCGGCGTGAAGAAATCGGTCGTCTGGAACTTTACACCCTTGCGCAGCTTGAAGGTGTATTCCTTGCCGTCGGGGGAAACGGTCCAGCTTTCGGCAAGGCCAGGTTCGACCTCGGTGCTGCCGTGCTTGAATTCGACGAGGCGGCTGTAGACCGTACGCGAAGAAGCATCGAACGTGGTACCGGCAGTATAAATTCCCGGATCGAATCCCTCCGGCGAGCCCTCCGAGCAATAAACGAGTGTTTTCGACCAGGCGGACGTCGCCATGACCGAAGTCAAGGCTGTCACTGCCAGCAGGACAGAGATCTTTTTCATGATATCGTTTCCCAGGTTTGTTATTCTTTTGAAGCCGTGGACACCCCAGAGGTTCCCTTCCGGATCGGGCCGATGGAACTTTATTTTAAGTTTGAAAGCAACAAGCGCCGCCTAAATTTTTTCCAAATTATGGAGTTTGGAAATTTTTGGACAAAAAAGCCTTTGAATTGGTAATAATCTGGCAAAATTTTGCGCCGATTTAGCAGTTTCAGAATGATTTGACATTTTACTCTTGCAATCGGCTAACCCTCTATTGCCTCGATAGGAGGCAATACCAACAAAAATCCGCAGCGGCCGGAGGCAACTGCGGATCGCAAACATGATGGAATTCGCGAAGGGCGATCAGGCTGCGGGAGCGGCGATCCGCGGCTTCTTGGCGATCGCCCGGTGATCCAGATCAGTCAGGCCGAGCAGGAAGTTGATCTGCGGACGCGCCTTGACCAGATCGTCGATGGAATATTCCGTCAAAACATCGAAGAAAGCGTTCAAAGCCTTGCGCAGCGCCGTATTGAGACCGCAGCTATCCACCAGCGGACATTCCACCACGCCCTCTTCGAAGCACTCCGCCATGGCGAAGCTATCCTCGGTGACACGAACGACGTCAAAAAGGCTGATGGCGGTCGCAGGCCTGCCGAGGCGCACGCCGCCGTTGCGGCCGCGTACGGTTTCGACGAGACCTGCCTTCGTCAGCGGCTGCAGAATCTTGAAGAGGAAAAGCTCGGAAACGCTGTATGCCTTGGCGATTTCCGGGATGCGGCTCAAATGGCCGTCGTTGGCGGCGCAATACATCAACATGCGCACCGCGTAATTGGTCTGTTTCGTCAAGCGCATGCCGATCTCCTGGAATCGAGGCTGCTTAGGGGGTCGATCCGTATATAGAGACTTTCTTAGTTTTGAACAATTCCAAAATATGAAATTCATATTCACGTTATTCCGACGGCGCCGACTTGCTCATCCGCCCGTCCTCGCCTGCTTCTCCTTCAGTTCCCTGGCATAATCGAGAATCGCCTGCTTGCGCTCCGGCGTACCCGGATGGGTCGACAGCATGCTGGTATCACCATGATCATCGAGCTTGGCTTCGAGGAGATCGAAGAAGCGCGACAACGCTGCCGGGTCTTCGCCGGCGGCCAGCATCAGCTCCACCGAGCGGCGGTCGGCCTGCGCCTCGGCTTGCCGGGAGTAGGAAAGCGCGAGAAGGCCGCCGCCCTGTGTCAATACGTCGTGAACGCCAGAACCCACGTCTCCGGCGATCAGCAACACGAGACCGGCGACACCCGCGGCGCTATACAGCTGGCGGAGGCTGTGCTTGTATTCGACGTGACCGATCTCATGGCCGAGCACGGCGGTGATCATCTCCTTGTCGCCGCCGGCCAGCTCGACGAGCTGATCGGTCAGGACGAGATTGCCGTCCGGCAGCGCGAAGGCGTTGGGGCCGATGAGGCCGCCATCGCGGAAATTCAGATGATAGCGGCCCGCACCGCCCTCAGCGTTCGCGGCTATCCTGGTAAAATCATCGCGAATTTCCGCCTGCTGCGCCTCGAGAAGCTTGCTGGGGCCGAAGGTCACTCGATCCAATGTCTTCAGCGTTCCCGCCGACATCATCTCCGGCACCACCGGCGGCGTTACCAGGACGGCGACTTCCACGAGGGCCGGCAGGGCATAACGATAGATGATCGAGGCCAGGACGAATACCGCCAGGGCGAAGGCGATCAGCCGGGAACGGACGATCTCGAGCCGATGAACAAAGCTGCTGCGCTTTTCGCCGCGGCTTTGCAGATAGGCATCGACGGCGTCGTTATCGCGGGTTTCGAAAACCGATTCGTTTCCGAACACGATACGGCGCGGGATGGAGCCCACGCGCTGGCTGACGTCGATATCGGAGCGGATGCCCCAGGCAAGCCGCTTGCTCGCGTCTCCCTCTTCGTCAGACAGCACGATGAGCGATCCGCCGACATCCAACAGCCGGGCCGGAACCTCCCGGCTGGAATGCGGCGGATGCCAGATGCCCGTCGCGATCGCTTGCGGATCAGAAGCCAAAGTCGAATCCATCGACATCGAGATATTCCGCGCTGATGGCGTTGCCGGTCGAGCGGATCTGGTCGAAGACCACGCCGATTTCACCGTCGACATGGACAGCAGTATGCTCGGTAAGAAAAACTTGCATGCGCACGGCCGCCCAGGGGCGCATCAATCCGAGGGTTACCAAGGTGACAACGACATTGGAAATCGCAATCCACGCATAGCGCCGGCGACCGAGATCGCTTCTGAGCTGATGGCGATGATCGATCATCGCGGCCGACCAGATGATGTTGCGCACCGTCGCGCGATAGTAGAGGCCGGCCAATATGTAAATCGGGAAAATAAGCACAATCATCCAATGCCACAGGCTGATGCTACCCATTCCCCGACCCATCGAGTTGCCGCTGAAACCGCCCGCGGCAGCACCGAAAAGCCCCAAGATCACGAGGCCGGCGATCACAATCGCGACTACGGTGATGAACGCCTCGTACAGCGCGCCCAATCGCGGCTCGGTCGAGAAGGGTCGATCTCCGTAACGCAGATTGTCGAAGACGTATTTATAGAACCAGCGGGTTGCGACCGGAGACAGCAGCCCGACCGATATCACCGTTACCAGGGTACCCAGGAAGATCGCCTTGAACGCGCCGCCATAGGTCCCGACGAAATCGAAGCGCACATTGCGATAGCTTGTCACGCGCGCATTGAACCTCAGTCCGCGCATGAGAAACCATGGGAATACCACAAGCATGACAGGCCAGATCGCCAGCACCGCCAACGGCGCCACGTGTGAAAGTATATTCAGCACGATAAGAAAGCCGAACACGATCAGCCGGCCGATGAGTATCTGCTTGCCCTTGGCATGATATTCGAAGCTGTGGCCCAGAAGGGCGGTATTCCCATAAAAATACCGGTTGCGGCGTACTTTTGCCCAGGCCGAATAGATGCCCAACGTAACGATCGTCAGCAGAATATTGACGATCCAGATGCCGAAATATTCGGAGGCGTTGCCCGTGAAGGAAGCCCCTTGGAAAAAGGGCTTTCCGCCCAACGGATAGCTTTGCTCGACAGTTGCCATATTGTAGTCCCCTACCCCACGAGAGGACGAGCGTTTCCCGGAGGCACTCCACATGAGCACGGGCCGCAGGGAGATGTGTTGCGCACCACATCACTCGCCTTACCGTTGCACTTGAGAGCAGGAAAATAAGCGCCGATCAACGGAAAAATATCCGACGGCAGCATTCGCCCCGCCAAGGGGGCAAATAGCCCCCGTAGCTGCAACCTTAATGCCACACTGGCCTGGTGCTCAGGGCGCGGAGACCCAGACGGCCATTTCGCAGCCGCCCGGCTCGCGGAAGTGAAAGCGTCGGCCGCCGGGGAAATCGAAGGCGGGACGGGTTATGACGCCGCCGGCGAATTCGACTGCGCGCTGGGCCTCTTCCAGATCGGTGGTGCGCACCACAGGCAGCGGCGCGCCGGCCGCTTCCCCCGCATCGCCGTCGATACCGGCGTCTATACCCGCCGCCTCGATAACATGGTAGGTCGGCCCGTAGCTGACAAAGCTCCAATCGAAAGCTTCCTGGAAGAAGCGCCGGGTTTTCAGGCCATCTTTCGACGGAAATTCAAGATAGTCGATCTGATAGGTCACGGACACCATGCGGTCCTCCCACTGTTCTTGTTTTGTTCTAGAGCAAAACAATGGCGTAGACAAGCTCACTCTACCCAAAACAATCGCAACAAAAAACCGCCGCCCGGAAATATGTCGGACGGCGGTTGAAATCATTCGATAATGGCGATCCTTATTTCATCGTCGGCATGACGAATTCGGCGCCATCCTTGATGCCGGACGGCCAGCGGGCGGTGATCGTCTTGGTGCGCGTCCAGAACTTGATCGAGTCCGTGCCGTGCTGGTTGAGATCGCCGAAGCTGGAAGCCTTCCAGCCGCCGAAGGAATGATAGGCGAGCGGAACCGGGATCGGAACGTTGACGCCGATCATGCCGATATTGATGCGCGAGGCGAAATCGCGGGCAGCATCGCCGTCGCGGGTGTAGATGGCGACGCCGTTGCCGTATTCATGCTTCATCGGCAGGTCGAGCGCGTCTTCATAGTTCTTGGCACGAACGACGGACAGAACCGGTCCGAAGATCTCGGTCTTGTAGATATCCATGCTCGGCGTGACGTGGTCGAACAGCGAGCCGCCAACGAAATAGCCGTCTTCATATCCCTGCAGCTTGAAGCCACGGCCGTCGACGACGAGCTTGGCGCCCTCTTCGACACCACGATCGATCAGGCCGTTGACGCGGTTATAAGCGTCCTTGGTGACGAGCGGACCCATATCGGCCTTGTCATCGGTATAAGGACCGATGCGCAGGGATTCGATCTTCGGCACCAGCTTCTCGACGAGGCGGTTGGCCGTGTCCTCGCCGACCGGTACCGCGACAGAAATCGCCATGCAGCGCTCGCCGGCCGAGCCATAGCCGGCGCCCATCAGGGCGTTGACGGCCTGATCCATGTCGGCGTCCGGCATGATGATCATGTGGTTCTTGGCGCCGCCGAAGCACTGGGCGCGCTTGCCGTTCATGGCAGCCGTGCCGTAAACGTAACGGGCGATCGGCGTGGAGCCGACGAAGGAAATAGCAGCGATATCCGGATCGGCCAGGATGGCGTCGACCGCAGCCTTGTCGCCGTTGACGACGTTGAGGATGCCTGCCGGCAGGCCGGCTTCGATGATCAGTTCGGCCAGGCGGATCGGCAGGGAAGGATCGCGCTCGGAAGGCTTCAGGATGAAAGCGTTGCCGCAGGCGATCGCCGGAGCGAACATCCACATCGGGATCATGCCCGGAAAATTGAACGGTGTGATGCCGGCCCCGATGCCAACCGGCTGGCGGATGGAATACATGTCGATCGCCGGGCCGGCGCCCTCGGTGAACTCGCCCTTGGCGAGATGCGGAATGCCGCAGACGAATTCGCAGACTTCCAGGCCACGGATGATGTCACCCTTGGAATCCTCGATCGTCTTGCCGTGCTCCTTGGAGAGCATCTCGGCCAGCTCGTCCATGTGCTTGTTCAGAAGCTCGACGAATTTGAAGAAGACGCGGGCGCGGCGCTGCGGGTTGGTGGCCGCCCATTTGGGCTGCGCTGCCTTGGCATTTTCGACCGCTGCGCGGATCTCCGCGACGCTGGCGAGTGCTACCGTCGCCTGCACTTCGCCGGTTGCCGGATTGTAGACGTTGGCTGTGCGTCCGCTGGTGCCGGCGACGTGCTTGCCGCCGATGAAATGACCGATCTCTTGCATGGATGTGCCTCCTCGTTTTCTTGGATGTATACAGGATCGCACTTCAATTTGCACAAATCAATGAGCTGTTATAAGCAACCGTTGTGCAAAAATTAAAGCCCTGGATGTGCATATGGATTGGGATGATGTCCGCATGTTTCTCGCCGTCGCCCGCACGGGGCAGATTCTGGCGGCCTCCAAACGGCTCGGCGTCAACCATGCCACGCTCTCCCGGCGGGTGACGACGCTGGAGGAGCGGCTGAAGACACGGCTGCTGGTGCGCCGCACCAATGGCTGCGAGCTGACAGCAGAGGGCGAGATCTTCCTGCATGCGGCGGAGCGCATGGAAACCGAGATGCTGCGCGCGCAGGCAAGCGTCGGCCACCTCGACAGCGCCATTACCGGCACGGTGCGCATCGGCGCGCCGGACGGTTTCGGCGTCTCCTTCCTGGCGCCCAGGCTCGGACGGCTGATCGCGCGTTATCCGGAGCTGCGCATCCAGCTCGTGCCGGTGCCTCGCTCCTTTTCGCTGTCACAGCGCGAGGCCGACATCGCGATCACGCTGGAGCGCCCCGAGCAGGGCCGCCTGGTCTCCTCCAAGCTGACGGATTACACGCTCGGCCTCTATGCCTCGAAAGCCTATCTGGAGCAGGCAGGCCTGCCCGATAGCGTGGAAGCGCTGAAGCTGCATCCGCGCATCGGCTATGTCGAGGACCTGATCTTCACCGCCTCGCTAAATTTCTCCGGCGAGATCATGCGCAGCTGGGATGCCTCTTTCGAAATCTCCACCTCCATCGGCCAGACGGAAGCGGTTCGCTCCGGCGCCGGCATCGGCATCCTGCACGATTACATCGCCAGGCAATTCCCGGAACTCACCCGCATCCTGCCCGATATCTCCATCAAGCGCGCCTATTGGACTGTTTATCACGAAAGTGCCCGCGATCTCGTGCGAGTGCGCACCGTGTCGGATTTCCTGCAGGAACTGGTAAGCGAAGAACGGCGGATGTTCCTGTAAAGGCCCGCCTCGCCCTAAGCATGTTTCGGCGGCTCCTCGTTCTCATCAGGATTGGGCACGGGAATTTCATCCGGCATCCTATCCGGATCCGGCTCCTCAATCGGCGGCTTCGGTGCCCAACCCGGATCAGGCATCGGTGGCGTCTCGGGAATCGGCTCGCGCGGCACGGACATGCCAGTTCCTTCCGTCTTGTTGCTGATATTGGCTAACGGTCGGGAGCAGGCAGGGTTCCATGGGAAATCTCGCTGGTCCATCGTCGGAAGCCGGCACCGTGTCCTCGCCGTGCAAGACTTTCGGTTTTATTTGCGCATGCGGCCAGCTCGTGCATAAGTAGAGTGGCAGGCTTTCATTTCATCCGAGCAGATTCCGAGGGAGCGCTTGATGCTGAAAGGCGGGGTATTCTTCACGGCGCTTGCCGTTGGTCTCAGCGCATGCACGACTGTCGACTTTTCACAGCTTGCTCCGGCGACGCTAACCGGCAGCCTGTTCGTGATGTGGGTTGGCGAGGGCGATTCCAGCGGAGATGGCAAGTTCGTCTTCGTTCCCGATCCTGCCGATCCCTTGACGTTCCGCCGAGCTGATCGCTCCCTACCCGGCGCCGAAATCCAGCCCGGCTTGATGTACACGGACGGTGGCTCTATTCCGAAGATCGCGCAGGTCTTCAAAGGATTGTCGCCGTGGGGTTATGCGCCGGCCTACATGATCCACGACTGGCTGTTCACGGCGCACCATTGCATTGTGGATGGCGAGAATAGCAAGCGGTTCGACCAGGTACGCAACGTGTCGTTCGAGGATTCCGCCAAGATACTCGGCGAGGCCATCCGGGGGATGGTGAAAGCAAATAAAGTTCAGCAGAACGATATAGCCGGAACAGCCATCACCGCCGCGGTGGGCAGCAGCATTGCCGAAAGCCTCTGGAACAAGCAGGGTGCCTGCAGCGCCTCCAAAGTCAAACCCGAGGATATCGCCGCAGTCGAAAGCGCCATCCCCGGCGCCGCGCCGCGCGCCGTGCGAAAGACATTCAGAGTTCCCCCCGAGACGCCCGCAATACCACCTCGCGGCCGTGCTACGATCGTGTCGCGGATTACATTCTAAGAGCATCTCCCGGTGAGTCCCAAGAAGCGCGCGACACGGCGCTCAGATGAGGCTACGCTGGACAAGGGCATCCCGTGGTCTAGTTATTTCAGGAGCACTTTGGGGAGTAAGGATGATGAGCGAGAAAAAGAAACCGAAGCAGGCTGAGAAAGACCACAAGGAACAGGACGACTACCTCGAAGAGGCGCTCGAGGAAACCTTTCCCGCAAGCGATCCGATCTCGCCGGGGCATGTCGTAAAGAAGCCCGAAAACAAGGAATAGCACTCGGCCTGTGCCGGGAGAGCTATCATGTCTGATCGACTGGGGAGAGAATGGTACGGTTGGGGGGTCTCGAACCTCCGACCTCAGGTGCCACAAACCTGCGCTCTAACCAACTGAGCTACAACCGCACATGCTCGCGTCGCCGCGAACGGGGGTGACATACGAGGACTTTGAAATTATTTCAAGTCCTATCTCCCCGCAATACAAAAAAGCTTCAAAGATATCCGGATGGTGGGGCGCCGCCGGCATTTCACGAACAGGAACCATCCCTAAACGAAAAGTCCCGCCTTCAGAGCTTTCACCTGAAAACGGGACGTTCATGCCTTGGGAGGCTTTTGGGAAATCAGGCGACCTTGAAGGAAGCCATTGCCTTTTCGGCTGCATCCTTGGCCGGCTTTGCCAGCTTTTCAGCAACCTTCTTGGTGGTTTCCTGAATGGACTTGGCCTGTTCGATGGTGACTTCGGCCTGCTTGCGGATGAAGGAGGTCTGAAGTTCGAACAGTTCGGCAACGGACTTGACGCGAAGCAGGGCTTCCATGTGTGCCAGCGAGCTTTCGGCATTGGTGCGCAGAACGTCGATTGCCTTGAGGCCGATCTCAACGGAACCAGCCTGTGCAGTCTGCACCGTCGCTTCGACGGTCTTGCCGGCTTCCTCGGTGGCAGCCTTCATCTTGGCGAAGGCTTCCTTGGACTGGGCAGCACCCTTTTCCGCGAATTCGCGGAAGGATTCGGAGACCTTGGAAGGATCGAATGCAGCCGTTGAAAAAACGTCGTCTTTCTTTACAGTAGCCATGATTACGCTCCTATACGGGTCCTCTTCGAGGCACCCTTCGTGAACTGTGTGAGGCTTATATAATATAAAAAATTGTGCAGTGCAACATAATTGTGCGACGCACAACGTATTAACCTTTCCGGCCGAAAGATGGGGCCTTTGCTGGACCCAAAAGCGGGGTACGGTTATTAATAAACCGTTAAAACACGAGAGGCGGTCACGCCCGCAAAACAGGTTGGAATATGCCCGCAGTTCAATATCCGTTCATTGACATTGCCGTGCATCCGCGCGTTCGGGAACGCTTTGCCCGTGGTGAAGCCATGGTAATGTTCTCGACCGGCATGGATCGCGTGCTGTGGGCCAATGGCGCCGGCGCCAACCTCTTCGGCTACGACGTCATCTACGATTTCCTCGATCAGGGACCGAAGCCCGGCGACGTCTCGTTCCGCCAGATCGAAGCGACGGCGCGCGGACTTGGCGGCATTGGCGACCAGCGTACTTTCCTGATCCGCATGGCCTCCGGCTTCCAGCGCGCGGTCGTCAACGCGGCGGTCGAACTCGTCCGCATTCAGGCGGACGAGGAAGCAATCCTGTTTTCCTCGCCGGTCTCGGCCAAGCCGATGGCATCAGCCGAATGCGCCAAGCGCATGATCGACGGGTTCGACGACCCCGATACCCACATGGCCGTCGTCGGCCGCGACGGCGAAGTGATCGCGGCATCCGCCCGCTTCGGCACGCTGGGCGTCACGCCGCAGACGGCGAGAATGCTGACGACCATGGCCGGCGCGCAGCCGGACCGGTTGATCAAGCGACCGATCCCGACCGGTCGCGGCTATCTGCCGGCCGCCATCGGCAAGCTGTCGGAAATCCCCGCCCTGCACCTGCTGTTCGTCGTCGAAACCGCCCTCGGCCACCTCGATCCGACAGGTAGCCTCGGCGCCGCGTCGGCTTCGGCCGAACCGCAGGCGGAAGAGGCTCGCCGGGAACTGGAAGGTGCGGCCCTGGAGGAAGCGCCCACCCCCGCTGCGACAGCGCCCTTCGGCGACGTCATCGATGCGGTGGCGCATATTCAGGAACTGGACGAGACGCCGGAATATCAGCCGGACGAACAGGCCGAGGCAGCTCCGGCCACCGATAGCGCAGCGGAAGACACGCATGCGCTGGCCCTGATGGATGGCGCAAGCGACGCCGATGTCGAAGCAGCCGCCCAATCCGACGAACCGAATATGGAAGCGGCAGATGATGGCGAAGACCATATCGCCGATGCCCCAACGGATGTGAGCGCCGAGCCGGCCGCCGCGTCCGAAGCGCCCGCTGCCCAAGACGATCACGCGGAGAGCTTCGCTTTCAAGCGCAACGGCCGCGCCACCCGCTTCGTGTGGAAGATCAATGCCGCAGGCCACTTCAGCGAGGTTTCGCGTGAGTTCGCCGATGCTGTGGGACCGCACGCGGCGCAGCTTGCAGGCGCCGCCTTTACCGATGTCGCCGCCCGCTTCCATCTCGATCCGGACGGCAAGATCGCCGAACTGCTGGCGCGGCGCGACACCTGGTCGGGTCGGACGATCTATTGGCCGGTGGAAGGCACGGGCCTGATGGTACCGGTCGACCTGGCCGCCTTGCCGACCTATACGCGCAGCCGCGAATTCGACGGCTTCAGAGGCTTCGGCGTCGTCCGTCTGGCGGATACCATCGAAGACCCGATGAAGCGTGGAATGACCCTGGGCGAGCAGGACGACCAGTCCACGCCGCCTGCCGCTATCGACCAAACGGCGGAGATGGAAGAGGCGGCGACCGAACATCCAGCTCCCGAGCAGGAAGACGCAGCCGCGACCGAACAAGCCGAGGATATCGGCCATGCAACGATTGAAGACGCCCCCACCAAAAGCGAGGAGCCACCGGCTCTACAGATCGCCGACACGCCGAACCGCCGCGAGTCGGACAAGGTCATCCGGCTCTACGAGCGCCGTCCGCTGACACCGGCCGGCCTTTCCGCCAGCGAGCAGGCCGCCTTTCGGGAAATCGCTCGGCAGCTCGAACCCTTCGGCAAGCGCACTGAGCCGCCCACTGAGCAATCTGAGGAAAGCGTCGATATCGCACCGCAACCGAATGCGGCCGACGAAATCCTGTCCGACGTGGCCGAAACGGCTGTCGAAAACAACAATTTTGACGCTCAGCATGCCGACGTTGCGGCGGAAGCGAGCGAACTGGCATCCGAACCGAGCCAGGAACCCGCCGACGCTGCGGAGAAACCGGACGATGCCGCCACCGGCAATCCTCCCGCCGAAACGCAAGGCGCCTCAGCTGAGCCGGAAGAGGATTTCGATCCGCTTGATGTTCTGAGCACCGCCATTCCGCCGCGCATAAAAATGCACACCGGCCTGTCGGCTGAGATCGTCGATCAGTTGCCGCTGGCCATCCTCGTTCATGCCGGCGATCGGCTGATCCACGGCAATCCGGAATTTCTGCGGCTGACCGGTTACGAGAGCCTGACGGATCTCGAGCACGTCGGGGGTCTGGACGCGCTCCTGCAGCGCAACGATCTGGAAGGCAAGACCGAGCAGCCGGGCACGATGATGGTCGTGCGCGCCGACGACGCGCTGGTGCCGGTCACCGCGCGGCTGCAATCGATCCGCTGGGAGGATGGCACCGCCTTGATGCTGGCGCTGATGCCGGTGGAGAAGAGCGAGCCGTCCGCCCCGCCGCAACCGGTTGCCGAGGAAGCCCGCCCCGAACGTATCCTCGAAAAGGTCGCCAAGCTGCAGGTCGAGATCGAGGAATTGCGCTCGACGCTGGAAACGGCGACCGACGGGGTGATCATCATCGGCCAGGAGGGCGAGATCCGCTCGGTGAACCGCTCGGCGAGCGCGCTCTTCAACTACGACGACCAGGAAACCCGCGGCAAACCTTTCACCATGCTGTTTGCCCATGAAAGCCAGAGGGCGGTGCTCGATTATCTCAGCGGCCTTTCCGGCCACGGCGTCGCAAGCGTGCTCAACGACGGCCGCGAAGTGATCGGCCGCGAGGCGTCTGGCGGCTTCGTGCCGCTGTTCATGACCATGGGCCGGCTCAATTCCTCCAACGGCTACTGCGCCGTCATCCGCGACATCACGCAATGGAAGCGGACTGAAGAAGAGCTGCGCAACGCCAAACGCGCCGCCGAAACCGCCAATGCCCACAAGACGGATTTCCTCGCCCGCGTCAGCCACGAGATCCGCACGCCGCTCAACGCCATCATCGGCTTTTCCGACATGATGGCCGGCGAGCGTTTCGGGCCGATCGGCCATTCGCGTTATATCGAATATGCGACCGATATCGGCCGCTCCGGCCGGCATGTGCTCGACATCGTCAACGATCTGCTGGACATTTCCAAGATCGAGGCCGGCGAGATGGATCTGGAATTCGCGTCGGTCGGCCTGAACGAGGCGATCACCGAGTCGGTCTCGCTGGTGCAGCCACAGGCCAACAGCCAGCGCGTCATCATCCGCACCGCGCTGTCGCAAGCCGTGCCGAATGTCGTGGCCGACCAGCGTTCGATCAAGCAGATCGCGCTGAATATCCTATCCAACGCCATCCGCTTCACGCCTTCAGGCGGCCAGATCGTCGTGTCGACCTCCTATGAAGGCAATGGCAGCGTTGTCTTGCGCATCCGGGACACGGGCGTCGGCATGACACGCTCGGAACTGGAACAGGCCATGAAGCCTTTCCGACAGGTGTCGACCAATTCCCGCAAGCGCGGCGACGGCACCGGCCTCGGCCTGCCGCTGACGAAAGCCATGGTCGACGCCAACCGGGCGAGCTTCTCGATCAACTCCGCGCCCAATGAAGGAACGCTGGTGGAAATCACCTTCCCGTCGCCGAGGGTGCTGGCGAATTGAAGATGATCTTAGTTTGATGGTGGTGGAAACGCGCCACTATCGGCCATAGCTGCAGCCAAGGTGCAACCGTAACCTTCGGCGAGGCTGCTGCTGTCAAAACCAGAGATCACGCACACATCGGCCTTTGGAAGGTAGGTCTTCAAACGCGTCCAGCCCATCGAAATGATCGATCGGCAAGTCATAGACAAGATCCGGTGGTGCAAGCCGCAGGTTGACGGCCATACGCCGGCGACCGTCCCTTTGAAGCCTCAAGCCGCGCCAGCTCAATACACAGGCACAGGCTGGGCAGAATAGTATTTCGAGAGAGGGCTGCTTCTCTGCGGCACGCGTATAGGAGGCAGTCTGTCCGGCGATGGAGATACGCTCTCCTTCGTAGTCATAGGCCCACAACGCGCCATAGCGCCGGCAGAGAGTGCAGTTGCATGCCGTGATCGAGCCTGGATCACCCTCGAGGGTCCAACTTGCCTTGCCGCAATGACATGAACCAATGAGCATGAGCCTATCCTGCCGCATATTCGATGGCGGCATTCTGCCTCAGTCCTCGAGCGCCTGCAAATGGCGCGGGCCGGACATTCTCTCTATGCCTACCCCTAGCTCAATTCGTATCGCGCCGGCATGCGCCGCGCCTGACCCAGGCGCAGCACAGCGGAAATCACTCCCCCCGAACCTTCGTCGCCTTGCGCTTGGCTCGCGAATTCGGCTTGCCGGGCGCCGGGGCTGCATCGCTCTTGGCGAAATGCGGTTTGCCGGGCTTCTTCACCCAGGGCTTCTTATCCTGGCGTTCCGAAGCAACGCTCTCGCCTGCCTGCGTCCGTTCCGGCTTGCGGTCGGATTTCCATTTCGGCTTGCCGCCCTCCTGCGGGCGGGCGCCCTTATCGGCGAAGGGTTTCTTTTTCTCGAAATCCCCTTCCCTCCTCGCCTGCGAAAAATCCGGCACTCCGGCGAGCGGCTTCACGCGGATGCCTCTTTCCAGCGTCTTGTCAGGCCCGATAGCTGCAAGGAAGCGCTCGGCGCCTTCCTGTGAAAATTCGACGAAGGTTTCCTCCGGCTGCATCTTGATCGCGCCGATGTCACGCTTGGTCAGGTTGCCGTTGCGGCAGAGCATCGGGATCAGCCAACGCGGCTCGGCGTTCTGCTTACGTCCTACAGAAAGCGACACCCAGACGCCGTCGGTGAAATCGTTGCGTCCAGAGGAAGAAGAGCCGGGCGCGTCATCGCGGAAAATAGGAAAATCGTCTCGGCGAGGCTTTTTGCGCTCGCCTTCAGCCGGCACGTCCTGCAGCTCTTCCGGCGCGGAGTGACGCGCCCGATAGTGACGCAGGAATGCGGCCGCGATCTGTTCGGCGCCATGGCTTTCCAGCAGCCGCTTTACCAGCGACTGCTCCTCATCCCGTAGAGGTTCGGAGAAAATCGGATCGGCGAGCAGACGCTCGTCGTCGCGTTCGTTCACTTCATCCGCCGACGGCGGCTTCGCCCAGGTGGCGCGCAGGCGGGCGGCCTCCAGCAGGCGTTCGGTGCGGCGGCGGGCGCTGAGCGGCACGATCAGAGCGCTAACGCCCTTGCGGCCGGCACGGCCGGTGCGGCCGCTTCGATGCAGCAGCGTTTCCGGATTGGTCGGTATATCAGCGTGAATCACCAGATCGAGGCCCGGCAGGTCGATACCGCGGGCAGCGACGTCGGTGGCAATGCAGACGCGGGCGCGGCCGTCGCGCATGGCCTGCAGCGCATGTGTGCGCTCGCTCTGGCTAAGCTCACCCGACAGGGCGACGACAGAGAAGCCGCGATTGTTGAAGCGCGCCGTCAGATGGTTGACGGCTGCACGCGTCGAGCAGAAAACGATGGCGTTCTGCGCTTCGTAGTAGCGCAGAACGTTGATGATGGCGTTTTCCCTGTCGCTCGGCGCAACCGTCAGGGCACGATAGTCGATATCGACATGCTGCTTGGTTTCCGAAGCCGTGGCGATACGCACGGCGTCGCGTTGGTAATTCTCGGCAAGCTTGGCGATCGAGCGCGGCACGGTTGCGGAAAACATCAGCGTCCGCCGCTCGGCCGGCGACGTTTCCAGGATGAATTCAAGGTCCTCGCGGAAGCCGAGATCGAGCATCTCGTCGGCCTCATCCAGTACGACGGCCTTCAGCTCGGAAATATCGAGCGAATTACGGCGGATATGGTCGCAAAGGCGGCCCGGCGTGCCGACGACAATATGCGCGCCGCGCTCCAGCGCCCGCTTTTCGGTGCGCATGTCCATGCCCCCGACGCAGGAGACGATGGTGGCGCCCGTCAATTCATAGAGCCATTCCAGCTCGCGCTGGACCTGAAGCGCCAGTTCGCGGGTGGGCGCGATCGCCAAGGCCAGCGGCGTGCCGGCGCGGCCAAAGCGCTCTGCGCCATCCAACAGGGTTGGGGCAAGCGCCAGGCCAAAGGCTACCGTCTTGCCGGAGCCGGTCTGGGCCGATACCAGCGCGTCCTTGCCGGCAAGGTCGGGATCGAGCATGGCTTTTTGCACCGGCGTCAGCACTTCGTAACCGCGCTTTGCCAAAGCCTGGGCAATCGCAGGAACGATGCCTTCGAATTCGGTCATATCTTGTCTTTCGGAATTCTTCGCGTGCCAAGCGGCACGGATCATCGTGGCCCGCACGTCGCAGGCCTCTTCTTCAAGCCTGCACATACTTGGTCGGTAGGCCAATGTACAGAGCGGGTGCGTATTTGCGTGCGACGGAACGAAAAAAAGGCAGCGAACGCGCTGCCTTTGAAGTTGATGCTGCCTAACGAAAGCTCGAGTCGGTTAACTTCATGTCTCGGGAGCCAGGGGAAGCTCCAATCCGCTCATAGCTCATGCGAACGGTCTCAAGTCGGCTTTTACCTTTGACCAATCTTTCTTAACGCGAAGTTAGCAGAGGGGGGTCATCGTTTGCCCCTCAGTTTTAGGGTACGGCTCAATTCTTCAGCTCCTCCAGCCCGGCGAAGAGATCCAGCGCTTCCGGATTGGCAAGCGCCTCCTTGTTCTTGACGGGCCGGCCATGCACGACATCGCGCACCGCAAGCTCGACGATCTTGCCGGATTTCGTGCGCGGAATATCGGCAACGGCGATGATCTTGGCCGGCACGTGGCGAGGCGAAGCACCGGTACGAATAAGCGTCTTCATCGCTTTGACCAGCTCCTCCGTCAGCGAAGCGCCGGCGGCGAGGCGGACGAAAAGGACGACGCGGACATCGTCGTCCCAATCCTGACCGATGCAGAGCGCCTCCAGAATCTCCGGGATCTGCTCGACCTGATTGTAAATCTCGGCCGTGCCGATGCGCACACCGCCGGGATTGAGCGTTGCGTCCGAGCGGCCGTGAATGATCAGGCCGCCGTGCTCGGTCCATTCGGCGAAGTCGCCATGGCACCAGACATTGTCGAAACGCTCGAAATAGGCGGCATGATATTTGGCGCGCTCTGGATCATTCCAGAACATGACCGGCATCGAGGGAAAGGCCTTGGCGCAGACCAGCTCGCCCTTCTCGCCGCGCACCGGCTTGCCGTCCTCGTTCCAGACGTCGACGGCAAGGCCGAGGCCTGGTCCCTGGATCTCGCCGCGCCAGACAGGCTGCAGCGGATTGCCGAGCACGAAGCAGGAGACGATATCGGTGCCGCCGGAGATGGAAGCGAGCTGGACATCGTCCTTGATGCCTTCATAGACGAAGGAGAAGCCTTCCGGCGACAGCGGCGAGCCGGTGGAGGTCATCAATCGCAGGCTTGAAAGATCGTGCGATGTCTTCGGGGTCAGGCCGCTCTTGCGAACGGCATCGATATATTTGGCCGAGGTGCCGAACAGAGCGAACTTCTCTTCCTGCGCATAGTCGAACAGGATGTTGCCGTCGGGCGCAAAGGGTGATCCATCGTAGAGGCAGAGCGTCGCGCCGGCGGCAAGCCCGGTCACGAGCCAGTTCCACATCATCCAGCCACAGGTGGTGAAATAGAAGACCTTTTCGCCGGGAACGACGCCGCAATGCAGCCGATGCTCCTTGATCAGTTGCAGAAGCGCGCCGCCGGTGGAATGGACGATGCATTTCGGCACGCCGGTGGTGCCGGAGGAAAACAGGATGAACAGCGGATGAGAGAAGGGCACCGCGACGAACTCGACCGCCTTCGCCTCGAACGGCGCAACAAACGCATCAAGGGTTCGCGCATCAGGCGTCGCTGCCACGACCGCGTCGGCGCTGCCGGCATAGGGCACGACGAGGGTGGGCACATTCAGCCGCTGTGCAATGGCGCTGACCTTCGACGTGACATCCTGCAGCTTGCCGCCATACCAATAGCCGCTGCAGGCGATGAAAAGCTTCGGTTCGATCTGGCCGAACCGATCCATGACGCCCTGCTCGCCGAAATCCGGAGAACAGGAGGACCATATCGCGCCGATCGACGCGGCCGCCAGCATGCAGGCGATGGTTTCGGGCATGTTCGGCATCATTGCCGCCACGCGATCGCCCTTGCCGATGCCGAGGGCGCGGTAGGCCTGCTGCAGGCGCGATACCATCGCCGCCAGCCGGTCCCACGACCAGCGATCGCGCACCTTGTCCTCGCCCCAGAACACCAGCGCATCGCCCGCGCCGCTTTTCGACAGCAGATTCTCGGCAAAATTCAGTTCGGCATCGGGAAAGAAGCGGGCTTCCAGCATGAGGTCGCCATTGATCAGCGCCCTCTCTCCACGCTTTCCCTTGATGCCGCAGAAATCCCAGACCGCTGTCCAGAAGTTCTCGCGATCGGCGATGGACCACGCATGCAGGCCGCCGAAATCGGACATTGACAGGCCGAAACGCCGGTTGCATTCCTGCATGAAGGAAAACATCGGGCTCTGGCGGCGAAATTCTTCCGATGGCGTCCAAAGTGGCTGTTGATCTTGCATATTTCCCTCCCTGCTTCTCGCCTTATATACCAATGTTGCAGCGCACTATAAAGTCATGGAGTTGTGGGCATTTCCAGTGTGCAATGTTTGCATCCGCTAAACATTTCCTATATCCGGCAAGCATAGGCAGATCGTCCCTATCAGTTTGAGAGTTTCCACGGGATATGAGAGCGTCGAGAAACAATAAATGGTGGTTGACGATGCGATCGGCCTCGCGCTGGCTGCCGAGCGTCGTTCGCACGACCGGTATCATTCTTCTAACAATCCTCATCATCTTTGCTGTCTTCAGAGCGACGGCGCCTTTCCTGATCTCCAGCGGGCTGGTTCGCTCCGGCATCGAAAAGGCGCTTTCGGAATGGACGGGATACCGCGCCCAGATCGAGGGCGATCCCACTCTCGATTTCTGGCCGACGCCGCGCGTGACGCTCAATCAGGTTACGATCCGCGAGCCGACGAAGAACGGCAAGGTACTGGGCCATGTCGACAGCCTATCGGCGGATTTCTCGCTGCTTTCAGCCATCCGCGGACGCGCGCATTTTCATGAGTTCCATTTCCTGCGCCCGACCCTCTATATCCGGCGCGACGAGAACGGCCTAATCGATTGGACGAACGAAGGCCGCCTTTCCAAGGCGATCGAGCAGGTGGACGCGTCCTCGTCCAGCCAAGGTGTGTCGATACCCAAGGACCAGGATGCCGCCATCGGCATGCTGACCATCGAGGATGGCAGCGTCGAGATGACGGACGATCGCAGCGGCAACGTCTACAAGATGAACGGTGTCAATGCGGACATATCGTGGCCACGGCTGTCCCGCCCGATGACGGCTGTCATCCTCGCCCGTTTCAACGGGCAGGACGTCAAGCTCAACTTCGATTCCACCCAGCCTCTGCTGCTTTTCGCCGGCAAGAGCGTTGATGCCAGGACCAGTTTCTCTTCGCCGCTGATCAGCTGGACTTATGCGGGCGTCACCAGCATCTCGGATCTTTCGACGCTTGCCGGCAATCTCGAGCTCAGCGTGCCCAACGTGCCTTCCTTCCTGGCGTGGAGCGGACAGCACCTGCCGGCCGCCGATGCGCTGAAGAACGTCTCGCTCAACGCCGATATAGCAGCGATCGAGAACGGCCTGCGCTTCAACAATCTGAATTTCAAGGTCAACGATTCCGCGGCCTCCGGCGTCATGGATCTGAGCTACACCACGGCCGGCAAGCCGAAGATTTCCGGCACGCTCGCCTTCGACCAGATGAACCTCAATCCGTTCCTGGCCGCCTTCTCCATGCGTCTCGCTGCCGAGACCGCCTTCGATGCGCTGCTGAACGGCAATCCGCTGCAGCGGCTCGATCTCGATATGACGCTTTCATCCAACAAGGCGGCGCTCGGCCCCTTCCAGTTCGACAATATCGGCGCGAGCTTGCTCGTCGCCGGCGGCAAGGCGAAATTCGACATCGGCGACAGCGGCTTCGAGGGGGGCTCGCTGACAGCCCATCTGGAGGTCGCTCCAGGAGACTTCGATGGCGGCGGCAAATTGCAGATATCCATCCGCAATGCGGATTTCGGCGGGCTCTTTACCCGGTTGAAGCTGCCAGGCCCGCTGCCGTTGATGACAGCAGGGTCGCTGGACCTCGCGCTCAGCACCTCCAAGCCGATCTGGGTCGCCACGCTCAGCGACGTCGCCGGAAAGATGCATTTCCAGTCGACCACCGGCTCCTTCCGCCAATTCGACATCTCGACCTTCCGGGGTCTGGCGGCGGAAAAAGCCTTCTTCCGAATGAGTGACATTGCCGGCGGATCCTTCGATTTCGACAGTATCAATGTCGATGCAAGCTTCGCAAAGGGATCGGCCGAGGTCCAGAACGCCACGATCGCCGGGCGGAACGAAACCGTGACATTGAATGGTGTCGTTCCCTTCCGCAGCAATGGCCTGGCGCTGTCAGGCGCGATCGACGCAACCGCGCCCGCCGATTCGGAGGAGCTGCCGATGCTGCCCTTCTTCATTGGCGGCACTTGGCCGGATCCGGTCGTCTCGCCGGTGACGACGCTTTTGCAGAAACCGGCCCAGCCGCAAGAGCAATAATCCGCTCCGCGCAACCTTGTCTCAAGCTGCGGCCGCCGCGTGCTCGTCCCTTTGGCGCTGGACCTCGCGACGCTTGGTCGCGATGGAAGCGCAGATGACGCCGATGGCGACGACGCCGATCAGGATGGTGCAGATGGCGTTGATCTCCGGCGTGACGCCGAGCTTGACCTGGCTGTAGATCAGCATCGGCAGCGTCTTGGCACCGGCGCCGGACGCGAAGGTCGCGATTACCAGATCGTCGAGCGACAGCGTCAGAGCCAGGACCCAGCCCGAAAACACGGCCGGCGCGATGATCGGAAGCGTGATCTCGAAGAAGGTGCGCACCGGCGGAGCGCCCAGATCCAGCGCCGCCTCCTCGATCGATCGATCGAACGTCAGCAGGCGCGATTGCACGACGACGGCGACGAAACACATGGTCAGTGTCGTGTGGGCCAAGACGATCGTCCAGAAGCCGCGGTCGACGCCGGACGCCACGAACAGCAGCAGCAGCGACAAGCCGGTAATGACGTCAGGCATGACCAGCGGCGCATAAATCATGCCCGAAAACAGGATTCGGCCGCGGAAACGCGTGTAACGCACCAAGGTGAGTGCCGCCATAGTGCCGAGCACGGTGGCGATGGTCGCCGATAGCAGCGCAATGCGCACCGTCAGCCAGGCGGCGCTCAGCATGGTGTCGTTGCTGAACAGATGCACATACCATTGCGTCGAGAAACCGCCCCAGACCGTGACCAGCCGAGACCTGTTGAAGGAGTAGATGACCAGCAGCAGGATCGGCAGATAGAGGAAGGCCAGACCGAGGGTGACCGAGACGATGTTGAAACGAGACCAGCGGATCATTGACTATCTCCCCTTCTCGTCGGCTTTAGCCTGGAAATGCTGGAAGAAGACGATGGGCACCACCAATACCAGAAGGAGGATGGTCGCCACCGCCGATGCCAGCGGCCAGTCGGTATTGCTGTAGAATTCGGTCCAGAGCACCTTGCCGATCATCAGGGTTTCCGAGCCGCCGAGCAGGTCGGGAATGACGAACTCGCCGACAGCTGGAATGAAGACCAGCATGCAGCCGGCAATGACTCCGGGAATGGAGAGCGGAAAGGTGACGCGCCAGAAGGCGCCGATCCGCGTACAGCCGAGATCCTGCGCCGCTTCGATCAGCGTGTCGTCCATCTTCTCCAGCGCGGAATAGAGCGGCAAGATCATGAAGGGCAGATAGGAATAGACCATGCCGATATAGACGGCCGTATTGGTGTTGAGGATGACAAGCGGTTCGTGGATGATGCCGAGCGCCATCAACAGCTGGTTCAGCAGACCCGTGGTGCTGAGGATCGACATCCAGGAATAGACGCGGATCAGGAAGCTCGTCCAGAAGGGCAGGATGACCAGCATCAGCAAAGTGGGCCGGATCGTGCGCGGCGCCTGCGCCATGCCGTAGGCGATGGGATAGGCGATGATCAGCGTCAACAACGTCGAGATGCCGGCAATCTGAAGGCTCTGAATGTAGGCATTCATATAGAGCGGATCGCCGGTCAGCCATACGTAGTTGTCGAACGACATGGTCTGCAGCTTGTCCCACCAGTCGGCGAAGCTGTCGGCCCAGGCGAACGACGGATCGTAGGGCGGGACGGATAGCGCCTTGGTCGACAGCGAGATGCGGAAGACGATGAGAAAGGGCGCGAGAAAGAAGATCAGCAGCCAAGCATAGGGAATGATGATGACGAGGCGCTGATAGAGGGAGGAACCGAGCGCTCTCATGATCAGTCCTTCAACAATACGCCGGCATTTTCGTCGAAGGACACCCAGACATTCTGGTCATAGGCGAAGGGTTCTTCCACGGCGCGAACCGCGTTCAGCGACGAGGCCTTGAGCACCTGTCCGCTCTTCAGCTTCACATGGAAAACGGTCATGTCGCCGAGATAGGCGATATCCCAGATCTCGCCTTCGGTGGCATTGACCGACGCGTTGGCCGGCGGGCGCGGCGTGACCCTCAACTTCTCAGGCCGGATAGCGAGGCTGGCGCGGCTTCCCGCGGCCGGTGCCTCGCTGGAGGCGGTGCGCAGCGTGAGGGCGGAATCGACAGCGATTTCGACGATGCCGGACTGCGCGGAGGTGACATTGCCGTCGAGGATGTTCACATCGCCGATGAAGTCGGCGACGAAGCGGCAATTGGGCGCCTCATAGATTTCCGCCGGTGTCGCCACCTGCACCACCTTGCCGTGGCTCATGACGGCGATGCGGTCCGCCATGGTCATCGCTTCTTCCTGGTCATGGGTGACGACAACGAAGGTGAGGCCGAGGCTCTGCTGCAGATCCATGAGTTCGAACTGCGTCTCCTCGCGCAGCTTCTTGTCGAGCGCGCCGAGCGGTTCGTCGAGCAACAGCACCTTCGGACGCTTGGCAATCGAGCGGGCCAGCGCCACGCGCTGGCGCTGGCCGCCGGAAAGCTGGTTGGGCTTGCGCTTGGCGAATTGCTCGAGCTTTACGAGCTTCAGCATCTGCGCGACGCGATCGTCGATCTCGGCTTTCGGCATGCCGTCCTGGCGCAGGCCGAAGGCGATATTCTTTTCCACCGACATATGCGGAAACAGCGCGTAGGACTGGAACATCATGTTGACGGGGCGGCGATAGGGCGGCGTGCCGGCAAGGTTCTGGCCATCGAGCACGATCTCGCCCGTCGTTGGCTGCTCGAAGCCCGCCAGCATGCGCAACAACGTGGACTTGCCGCAGCCCGATGCGCCGAGGAGAGCGAAGAATTCGCGGTTGTAGATATCCAGGGAGAGATTGTCGACGGCGGTGAAATCACCGAACTTCTTCGTCACGTTCTTGAAGGAAATGTACGGCTTGGCCGAAGGATCGTTCCAAGGAGCAAAGGAACGCCGGATATTACCGAGTGACTTCATCATCTATCCCCAAATGGATGCCGGGCGGGCTGTCCTAGAGCATTTCCGCTTTTCTTCGAATCGCGAAAACGCTCCATCTTCTTGTTTTTTTGCATTCCGGACGGAAAACCGCTGCGCACTTTTCCTGGAAATGCTCTAGCACCGGCTCTTCCCCTACCCGGCACGCTCTTCATTCTTACCTTATCCTCCTAAGGAAAGGCCCGGACGTTGCCGTCCGGGCCTCTTCGAATTATTGGCCAGTGGTGACCTTTGTCCACAAGCGCGTGGCGACGCGCTGTGTTTTCGGATCCCAAGGGGTGAGCGTGAACAGCTTGCTCCTGACCTCATCCGTCGGGTAGACAGCCGGATCTTCAAGCACGTCCTTGTTGACGAACTGCTGCGACGCCTTGTTGCCGTTGGCGTAAGAGACGAAGTTGCTGGCCTTGGCGATGACTTCCGGCTTCATGATGTAATTGAGGAAGGCGTGCGCTTCCGCGACATGCGGCGCATCGGCGGGAATCGCCATGACGTCGAACCACATCTGCGCGCCCTTCTTGGGGATCGAGTAGCCGATGTTCACACCGTTCTTGGCTTCTACGGCTCGGTTGCGTGCCTGCAGCACATCGCCGGAATAGCCGAAGGCGATGCAGATATCGCCGTTGGCGAGCGCATTGATATATTCGGAGGAATGGAATTTGCGGACAAAGGGCCGGATCGAGGTCAGCAACGCCTCAGCCTTCTTGAAATCCTCGGCCTTGGTCGAATTCGGATCGAGGCCGAGATAACGCAGGGCGGCCGGAATGGCGTCCGTCGGCGAATCCAGCATATAGATGCCGCAATCCTTGAACTTGGCGGCGAGCTTGGGATCGAAGATCACGTCGATATCAGGTGCTTCGTCGGAGCCGAGAATCTGCTTCACCTTGTCGACATTGTAGCCGACGCCGCTGGTGCCCCACATGTAGTCGATGGCGTATTGATTGCCTGGGTCGTAGGTGGCGATGCGTTGCTGCACCGTATCCCACATGTTCGAAATATTCGGCAGCTTGGACTTGTCGAGCTTCTGGAAGACACCGGCCTTGATCTGGCGTTGCAGGAAGTATGCCGTCGGCACGACGATGTCATAACCGGTCTTGCCGGCCAGAAGCTTGGTTTCCAGCGTCTCGTTCTGATCGAACGTATCGTAGACGACCTTGATGCCGGTTTCCTTGGTGAAATCGGTCAGGATAGAATCGTCGATATAATCCGACCAGTTGTAGATATTGACGACCTTGTCTTCTGCCTGAGCGGCCGTCGCCAGCGAAACGACCGCGAAAGCCGTTGCTGCGAGCCGTGCGAACATGGACTTCATAGTCACTCCTGTTTTGTTCAAGGGCATCTTGGCGACACCCAACCCTCTGTTTTTCCCGTTAGACTAGAAAGGAAATCGGAACGCCACAAGGGGGAAAAGCAAGCCATTACGAGCTTTGGCGGATTTGCCGAGAAACGGCATTGCAAAGGGTGACGCTTCCTGCTTGCACGCGATTGTGAACTCAAGATCCGCTTCCTGCGTGAATGCGGAAACCAGCTTTGCTAACATCGCAGCGTCTCACTCCTAGAATAGTCTCACGCCCGTTTCGCAGCCCTGCCCAGCGGGCAAACCCAACCCATAATTCAAGGGTGCATCATGCAGTACCAAAAATTCGGCAATACCGGCCTCAGCGTCTCGCGCCTATGCCTGGGCACGATGACCTTCGGCCTGCAGATCGAGCAGGAAGACACAGCCCACGCCATTCTCGACAAGGCGGCCGACGCCGGCGTCAACTTCATCGACACGGCCGACGTTTACCCGCTTGGCGGCGACGAGCAGCTTGCCGGCCGCACCGAAGAGATCGTCGGCGGCTGGCTGAAGGGCAAGCGCGACCGCTTCATCGTCGCGACCAAAGCCGTCGGCAAGGTCGGCCCGTCATCCTGGGATCAGGGCGCGTCGCGCAAGCACCTTCTCGATGCCATCGACGCTTCGCTGCGGCGTCTCGGCACCGATTACGTCGACCTCTACCAGCTGCATTCCGACGATCGCGAAACGCCGATCGACGAGACGCTGGAAGCGCTCGATATCATCGTACGCTCCGGCAAGGCCCGCTATGTCGGCGTGTCGAACTTCCTGGCCTATCGGCTGGCCCTGGCGCTTGGCCGCGCTGACTTTTTGCGCACCGCCCGCTTCGTCTCGGTGCAGCCGCGCTACAATCTGCTGTTCCGCCAAATCGAGCGCGAATTGCTGCCACTTGCCGAAGAACAACGCATCGCCGTCATCCCCTACAATCCGATCGCCGGTGGCCTTCTCACCGGCAAGCACAGGCACGATGTCGCACCGACCGAAGGCCGCTTCAGCCCGCAGCTGCGCAGCGCCGGTACCAACTACCTGCAACGCTATTGGCACGAACGCGAATTCGCGACGATCGAGAAGCTGCGCGGCATCGCCGAAGAGGCAGGCCAGTCGCTCGTCAAGCTCGCCGTCGCCTGGGTCGCCGCCAATCCGGTCATTACGTCAGCCATCATCGGTGCTAGCCGCCCGGATCAGTTGACGGACACGCTCGCCGCCATCGATCTCAAGCTCGATCCGGAGCTCAAAGCCAAGCTGGATGACGCCACCGTCGAATATCGCTGGGGCGACGCGGCGCGCTGAACAAGAGCAAACCGGCGGTTCATCGCCGCCGGTTCACGCGTAGGTCGGGCGCTTGCCGGCAAACAGCTCCGAATGACTCTTCAACAGGCGGGTCATGCGATCGACCACGGTGCGGATTTCCCGGCGATGGCGATCGGCATTGTTCATGACGATCCATTGCCGGTGGCGGAGGGCTGCTATTTCCTCGCCGACGCGCTCCAGCCTCGGCTCCTGATCGCCGACGAAGCAGGGCAGAACCGCGATGCCAGACCCCGCCAGCACCAGATCATGAAGCGACCGCGGGCGGCTGACCGTGAAGGCGATCTCCTGCCGCCGGTTCTGATGCGGCCAGCGCAGATAGGCCGAAACCGCCTCGTCTTCCGCCACGGCGATCCAGCGCTGCGGTCCGGCAAAGCGCATGTTGCGGGCCTGATAGGCGGCATAGGCGACATCGCCGGTCTTAATGGCGGCAAGATTGGCTTCCTCCGGCTCGAAGGCGCGGATACCGATATCGCTTTCGCGATGGGCAAGGCTGGCGCGGCGCTCGCCAAGATGCAGATCGATGCGAAAGCCGTCCCGCTCCGAGCATATCACCGGCATGTTCTGGCTGAGCAGCCAGCCGACCCAGGTGCCGGCGGCGATCCGGACGATCGAGGCGCCCTGGGCATCGCGCTGCCAGCTATCCACCTTGCGGGCCGCGGCCTCCATCTCCAGCAATTGGTCGAACAGCGCCTGGCCATCGCCGGTCAGGGTGTAGCCGGCTTGGCTGCGCTCGAAAAGCAGGCGGCCGATCTGCCCTTCGAGCTCCAGCATGCGCCGGCCGATCGTTGCCGGGCTCAAACCGCTGGTCGCAACCGCTCCCGTCAGCCCGCCGCCACGGGCGACATCGAGGAAAAGTTGATAGGAATCCCACGTGGAGTTTTTCATAATTGAAAAACATATGGCGAAAATGGCTGTTTATAAAGCAAATTTCTGTGTGTAATTGAAGAGATGCCCACAACATGGAGATGTCTCATGATGGACAGCATCGCTTTAGCCAAGGCCATCGAACTACAATGCCGGGCGCGCGAGGAGCAATGGCACCGCAACGAGGATCTGTTCTACCTCGACTATGGGCACGATCCCTGGCCGCTTTTCACCTGGGGCGGGCGTGTGCTCGACCGTCTGTATGCCGCTTACAAGGCGACAAAAAAAGCGGACCGGCTGGAGATCAACCGGTCCGCCTGCGATGATGATGGTTGCTGCGGTCAGGCCGCTTCTTCCCGCATATAGCCTGAGCTGTATCCGGCTTCGATCTTGAACTGCTGGATGAGATGCAACAGCGCGTCGGCTTCGGTGGCCAGCTCGCGGCTTGCCGCCGTGGTCTCTTCCACCATGCCGGCGTTCTGCTGCGTCATCTGATCCATGTGGTTAACCGAGGCGTTGACCTCCTGCAGCGCGCTTGCCTGGTCGTGGCTGGCGCGGGCAATCATTTCCACATGCTGGCTGATCGTGACGATCTGGCTGCTGATCTGCGCCAGGACCGAACCGGCCTCCTGCACGAACTGCGAGCCGGAATTGACCTCCTGGGTCGATTTGTTGATCAGTCCCTTGATTTCCTTCGCGGCGGCGGCCGAGCGCTGCGCCAGCTCGCGCACTTCCATGGCGACGACGGCGAAGCCCTTGCCGGCGTCACCGGCGCGCGCCGCCTCGATACCGGCGTTGAGCGCCAGGAGATTGGTCTGGAACGCGATCTCGTCGATGACGCCGATGATCTGCTCGATCTGGCGCGAGGCGCCCTCGATGCGTGCCATCGCGTCGATGGCGTTGCCGACGACCACGGAGCTGTCATCGGCGCTGCGCTTGGCTTCGCGCACGATGGCATCCGCGTCCTTGGCACGCTCGGCGGACGAGCGGACGGTGACGGTGATCTCGTCGACGGCGGCGGCGGTCTGCTCCAGCGAAGCCGCCTGCTGCTCGGTGCGCTTCGACAGATCCTCGGCGGAGGCCGCCATCTGGTTGCCGTTGCTCTGGATCATCTCGACATTGCTGCGGACCTGGCTCAGCGTCTCCTGCAGGCGCGACAGCGAGCTGTTGAAGTCCTGACGGAGCTGTTCGAGGCGGCCGATGAAGGGTGTCTCGATCGTGGCGGAAATATCGCCTTGCGCGAGGCGTTCGAGACCGGCTGCAAGCTCGCTGACCGCGAAATCGATCTGGCGGTCGAGTTCGCGCTTTTCAGCGTCGTTGCGCTGACGTTCGTGTTCGGAGGCAGCGCGCTCCTCGTCGCTCTGTTCCTCGATGCGGATCTTCGAAATGGCGTTTTCCTTGAAGATACCGAGCGCGCGGGCCATGTCGCCGATTTCGTCGTGACGCTGCTCGCCGGAAATCGCCGTCTCGAGCATGCCATCGGCGATCCGGCGCATGGCGGCGGTTATCTGGCCGATCGGACGCTGCAGGGTGAGGACCAGCGCGATACCACCGGCGACCGAGAGGATGATACCCAAAGCCGTCGCCAGGATGGATATGTAGTTCGCCTGGTCGCGTTCGGAGCCGGCGCTCTGCTTCTGCGTCTCGGCAAAGGCGGTCAGCTGGCTCCACACCTGGTCGAGTTGCTGGCGGGCACTTGCATATTCGGCAACCCGCTGGGTGATCGTATCGACCAGCTTGCCGCCGGCATCGTCCATCGACTTGATCGCCGGGCGGATGGCCGCATCGATATCACCGGCGAAGTCCATGCTCTTGGCGCTCTGGTTCAGCGTATCGATATCGCCGCCGAGCTTTGCGATTTCCTGGCGCAGGCGGACGAGATTGTCCTTGTTGGTATTGGCGTTGAACTCGGCGAGGACGAGCTGCAGCGAGTAGACCGAATCTTCGAGGCGGCGGGTATCCTGCAGAACGGAATTGGTCTGCGCGACGCGGGCATCCAGCGATACGAAGGTCGTGGTCGCCTGACGCATCATCTGCGTCGCCGTCAGCTGCGTATAGGTCGATGTCTGGCGGAAGCGCGAGAGAAGACGGCCGATATTGGTAATGGTGTCATCGGTCGGCGCATCGGTGCTTTCGGTGAAAGTGGTCAGATCCTTGATCGTGCTCGTCAGCGACTGAACGACACTCTTCTGGTTCTGCGGCAGCGCGAGGTCGATGGAACGCAGGGCCTTGTTCAGATCCGGCAGCCGGTCCTTGAGAAGCTTGACCTTGTCGGCCGGCGTCGCTCCCTTGTTGAAATCCTCAGCAACCGAGGCAAGCAGATCGCCGCCTTTCAGCAGGCGGTCGGCGGCGCGCAATGTCGAGGTCGCGTCGGCCTGATCCTGCCGCATCTGATCTTCCAGTTGCTGGCTGTTGAAATTGACGTTGAAACGGGCGCTGATCAAGGCTCGCTGCGCGTCGTCGATGGTCTTGCGGAACGCAACCTCCTGCTCGTGGAGCGTCCAAAGCCTGCCGACGAGATTGGCCGTGTCGGCCGTCTTGGCGGTTGCGTCGGTCAGATTGTCGCGGCCCTCCGAATCCGCGCCGAGCTGGCCGAGCGTCGCATTGAGCACGCCCTGCTGGGACTTGATATCCCCGTAGAGCTTGTCGCGTTGCTGCGTATTGGTGATGCGCAGGAAGTCATCCATGGAACCATAGAGATTCTTGAAGCCAGTCAGCGATTGCAGCACGCTGTTGGAGATTTCCATGCGTCCCTGCAGCAGGCCGGAAGCATAGAGCCCGGTGAGCCCGACGGCGGAAATGCTGATGACGAAGGGCAGGACGAATATGAGAACCTTCGTCTTGATCTTGAAACGAGACAGTATCCTATCAATCAACATGGTGGCTCAGACCTCTCACCGCTCCCCTCGCCGACGCCTCCGCAGCGCTGGCCGGACGTATCCTCGTCAATCTTGAAAATCTTCGCAGGCGGGGTCCTGAGTGGTGTCAGGAAGCAATCATTGCATCGGCTCGGTCTCGCAGACGAGCGCCCCATAAAACTGCGGGAATTGTCGGTCTGATAGATTAATTTTCAGATAAGGCGCCGGCGGGGCGCCTCGTAGCTGAACAGATGAGAGTAAGAAGGCGTCGAAAAGAATATTGACGCGCAGACAAAAGCCGCCAGGACAATGACGGCCAAGACATGAAAAGCGGCTAAACTATCAATAGCCGCGCACGGCCAGATACGCGATGCAGGCCGCGGTAGCACCCATCGCCAGCATCAAAAGCCTCGCGGCCAGGAGCTTGGCGTTATCCCGGGTTTGAGCGATTGCAATGGCGCGAGCACGACGATTGGTTTTGTTCATGAGCATATTCCCATTTTCGCACTGACACGATAACCGGCAAATAGTCTGTTCGGCAACTGCCAATGTATTCAGTAAACATGTAGGAAAGGAAAACGCGAGAACCAGAGGCCAGTTCCATTTTCTGACGGAGCGCACAAGGCATTGAATATGGAGGCTCACGCGGCCTCGCCGGCAACATGACCGGACGCCCATGCCCATTGAAAATTATAACCGCCGAGCCAGCCGGTCACATCGACGCACTCGCCGATGAAGAAGAGGCCGGGCGCGGCTTTCACCTGCATGGTCCTCGAATCGAGGCAGCTGGTATCGATGCCGCCGAGCGTTACCTCCGCAGTGCGATACCCTTCCGAGCCGGACGGCTTTACCGGCCAGGACTGAATGGCAGCCGCAAGCTGCTCCAGGCGCTTGTCGGACTGATCAGCCAGATTGCCTGACACGCCCTCAGCCTCGACGAAGTGCTGCGCCAGCCGCTTCGGCAGGAGCTCGGCAAGGGCTGTTTGCGCCGATTGCCGGCCGTTGGCCTGCTTTGCTTTCTTGAGAAGTGCAAAGACATCGACGTCAGGCTCGATCGCGACGGTAATCTCCTCCCCTTCCCGCCAGTAGGAGGAAATCTGCAGGATGGCCGGCCCGCTGAGGCCGCGATGGGTAAAGAGCAGGGCTTCGCGAAATGCCGTCTTGCCGTGGCGGATTTCGGCAGGCGCGGCGATGCCGGAAAGCGGCGCGATGCGCTGAAGGAGCTGCGGATCGAGCGTGAGCGGCACCAGGCCCGGCCGCGTCTCGACAAGCGGCAATCCGAATTGCTCGGCGATGCGATAGGCAAAGCCGGACGCGCCCATTTTCGGGATCGACTTGCCGCCGGTCGCGACAACCAGCGAGGATGCCTCGAAGGTGCCCTCCGAAGTGCTGATGCGATAGCCGCCGTCAATCTGTTCCACCCCGCCTGTTTCCGTGCGCAACCACAGTTGCGCGCCGGCCGCGCGCATCTCGTCGGTCAGCATGCGGATGATGTCTTTGGCGCTGTTGTAGCAGAAGAGCTGGCCAAGCGTCTTCTCATGCCAGGCGATGCCATGGCGCTCGACCATGGCGAGGAAATCCCGAGGCGTGAAGCGAGCCAGCGCCGATTTGGCGAAATGCGGATTGGCGGACAGGAAGTTCTTCGGGCCGGCATGGATATTGGTGAAATTGCAGCGGCCGCCGCCGGAAATGCGGATCTTCTCGCCGGGTGCTGCGGCATGGTCGAGCACGGCGACGGAACGCCCGCGCTGGCCGGCGCGGATGGCGCACATCATGCCTGCCGCGCCCGCTCCGAGAACGATCACATCATACCTGCCGACCACGCTTCAACCCCTAATCATTCGCCGCGCTCACTGATCATTTTTCCATCATACGGCGAAAGTCCGAGCGGTTTTCCCCCTCGCCAATTGGCAAACTGCGGTTATGATGCAATCACCGATCAATCCAAATACGGTGTTTTATGCCTGCGAGAAAGACCCCGCTGAAAGCTTCCGTGCCTGTCTCGAAAGTCCCTACGGTACCTCCTAGCCTGAGATCGGCACGCGGCGTGGCAAACTGGAAGGAAGCGGCCCAGTGGCTGCGGGCGCGCGGGATCGAGGACATCGAATGCATCACTCCAGACCTTGCGGGCGTGCCGCGCGGCAAGATGATGCCGACCTCGAAATTCACCTCCAATACGTCGCTGGCACTGCCTTCCGCGATCTACCGCCACACGATTTCGGGCGAGTATCCGGAGGAAACCGAGAGCTTCCGCTACGAGCCGCGCGACAGCGACCTGAAGCTGGTGCCGGATCTCTCGACGCTTTCCGTCGTCCCCTGGGAAACCGACCCGACAGCGCAGGTGATCTGCGATATCGTCAATTCCGAAGGACACGCGGTTTCCTATACGCCACGCAACCTGCTGAAGCAGATTCTGGGACTCTATCGCGATCGGGGCTGGAAGCCGGTGGTGGCGCCCGAGATCGAATTCTATCTCGTCGCCAAGAATGACGACCCCGATTATCCGCTGCATCCGCCGAAAGGTCGCTCCGGCCGCTCGATTCTCGGCGGTCAGGGCTACTCGATCGCAGGCATCAACGAGTTCGACGAACTGATCGACGATATCTATCACTTCTCGGAGAAGCAGGGTCTCGAGATCGACACGCTGATCCATGAAGAGGGTCCGGCGCAGCTCGAAATCAACCTGCGCCATGGCGACCCGATCGAGCTTGCCGACCAGGTGTTCATGTTCAAGCGCACCATTCGCGAGGCAGCGCTGAAGCACGGCATCTATGCCACCTTCATGGCCAAGCCGATGCAGAGCCAGGCGGGCTCGGCGATGCATATTCATCAGTCCGTCGTGAACATCGAGACCGGCAAGAACGTCTTCACCAATCCGGACGGCAGTCCGTCGCAGGAATTCTTCCACTTCATCGGCGGCATGCAGCGCTATGTGCCGAATGCGCTGGCGATGCTTGCGCCCTATGTGAATTCCTATCGGCGGCTGGCGCCGAACATGTCTTGCCCAGTCAACAATGCCTGGGGCTACGACAACCGCACCACGGCTTTCCGCGTGCCGGTCTCCGATCCGCAGGCCCGCCGCGTCGAAAACCGGCTGCCGAGCTCCGACGCCAACCCCTATCTCGCGCTCGCCGCCTCGCTCGCCTCCGGCCTGCTCGGCATCATGAAGAAGGTGGAGCCGACGGCACCGACCGAGGATTCGGCCAACGAAGGCTCGATCGACCTGCCGCGCGGCCTGCTTGAAGCCATCGCGCTCCTGGAGGGCGAACCGGCCTTCCAGGAGGTCCTCGGCAAGGAATTCATCGACATCTATGCCGGTGTCAAACGCGGCGAGTTCGAAACCTTCATGCAGGTGATCAGCCCGTGGGAGCGGGAATTCCTTCTGCTCAACGTGTGAAGGGATCGCCCATGACACTGCACGAAACATGGCAGAGCCCGATCGCGCCGGGACTTTCGTTTTATCAGGCAACCGTCGGCCCACGCCCGATCTATCCGAAGCTCGATGGTTCGCGCCGGGCCGATGTCGCGATTATCGGCGGCGGTTATACCGGCCTGCAGGCGGCCTACAATCTCGCCAAGGGTGGTGCCGAAGTGGTGCTGATCGACGGCAACCGCTTCGGCGACGGCGCTTCGGGCCGCAATGGCGGTCAGCTCGGTACCGGCCAGCGCTCATGGCCCGAGGAGCTTGAGGAGAAGATCGGCTACGAGCGCTCGAAGGCTCTTTTCGATCTTGCCGAGGATGCGAAGCGTCATCTTCTCGATTTCGCCTCCGAGCACGGTATCGACATCGACTTCCTGCCGGGCCAGATGAATGTCACGCACAAGCCGAGCTACAAGCACGCCTATATGGAAAATGCGGAGATCGCCGCGACGCGCTACGGCTATCCGCACGTCAAATTCATGGATCGGACCGAGACCCAGGAACGGCTGGGCTCCGAATTCTATCTCTACGGCGTCAGGGACATGGGCACGGGGCATATCCACCCGCTGAAGCTGCTCATCGGCCTGGCGCGGGTCGCCGCCGAGGCAGGCGCATCCCTCTTCGAAATGACCAGGGCGAAGGCCTTCCGGCAATCGGGCGGCAAGACCATCGTCCAGACGGACGGCGGCGAAATCACCGCCGAACGAGTGCTGATCGCCTGCAACGGCTATATCGACAACCTCGAGCCGGTGACCGCGAGCCATGTCATGCCGATCCGCTCCTTCATCGGCGCCACCGAACCGCTCGATCGCTTCCCGACCGTGCTTCCCGGCAACGAAGCCGTCGCGGATTCGCGATTCGTGGTGCGCTATTTCCGCAAATCGAAAGACGGGCGCCTGCTGTTCGGCGGGCGCGAGGCCTATACATCAGACAATCCACGCGACATAACGCAGCACATCCGCCGGCAGATCGCCGAGATCTATCCGGCCCTGGCGGATATCAACATCGATTATGCCTGGGGCGGATCGGTCGGCATCACCATGCCGCGCCAGCCCTTCGTGCGTGAAGTCATGCCGGGCGTCACCTCGATCGGAGGCTATTCCGGGCATGGGGTCATGCTGTCAAACTATTGCGGTAAACTCTATGCGAAAACAGTTCTCGGGAATGCGGACGAGCTTCACCTCTTCAAGGAGCTGAATGTTCCACCTTTCCCCGGTGGCGCGCGCATGCGGGCACCTCTGCTTTTCCTGGCGCTCTCGTGGTTTGCGTTGCGCGACAGGTTCTAAAAATCGGAAGATGGATTTCTTCCGCCGGCAATCCGCTATAAAAAGCCGAGTCTGAATTTTGCGATGCACACTGGCCTTTTTAAATCGATTAGATTAAAAGGGGCCTCAACCAAGACCGATTGAGAGATACCTCATGAGCAGCCAAATCATTCCCGTTGAACCATTTGATTATGTCGTTTTCGGCGGCAGTGGCGACCTTGCCGAGCGCAAGCTTCTGCCCGCTCTTTATCATCGCCAGATCGAAGGCCAATTCTCCGAACCGACCCGCGTCATCGGCGCTTCGCGTAGCGCGCTTTCGCACGAGGAATACCGCAAATTCGCCGACGCCGCCCTCAAGGAACACCTGAAGGGGGGCGAATATGACGAGGCGCAAGTCAAGAAGTTCCTCGCCCGTCTGTTCTATGTTCCGGTCGACGCGCGCAGCGATGCCGGCTGGGATCAGCTCAAGAAGATTCTCGATGAGGGCAAGGAGCGCGTCCGCGCTTTCTACCTAGCCGTCGCTCCGGGCATCTTCGGCGACATCTCGCAGAAGATCCACGACCACAAGCTGATCACCAAGCAGACCCGTATCGTCGTCGAAAAGCCGATCGGCCGCGACCTCGCCTCGGCCCTGCAGCTCAACGACACGATCGGCAAGGTCTTCAAGGAAGAGCAGATCTTCCGCATCGACCACTATCTCGGCAAGGAAACCGTGCAGAACCTGATGGCGCTGCGCTTCGCCAACGCCCTCTACGAACCGCTCTGGAACGCCAATCACATCGACCACGTGCAGATCACGGTTGCGGAATCGGTTGGCCTTGAAGGCCGTGCCGGCTACTACGACACCGCCGGCGCCTTGCGCGACATGGTGCAGAACCACATCCTGCAGCTCCTTTGCCTGACCGCGATGGAAATCCCCTCCTCGATGGATTCCGAAGCCGTGCGCGACGAGAAGCTGAAGGTGCTGCGCGCGCTGAAGCCGATCAACGCTTCCAACGTCGAGCAGGCGACGGTTCGTGGCCAGTACCGCGCCGGCGCATCCTCGGGCGGCCCGGTCAAGGGCTACCTCGATGAACTCGAAGGCGGCGTCTCCAACACCGAAACCTTCGTCGCCATCAAGGCCGAGATCGGCAATTGGCGCTGGGCCGGCGTTCCCTTCTACATCCGCACCGGCAAGCGTCTGGCCGGCCGCATGTCGGAGATCGTCATCACCTTCAAGCCGATCCCGCACAATATTTTCGATCAGGCCGCCGGCCGCACCGTCGCCAACCAGTTGATCATCCGCCTGCAGCCGGACGAAGGCGTCAAGCAGTCGCTGATGATCAAGGACCCCGGTCCGGGCGGCATGCGCCTGCGCAACGTTTCGCTCGACATGAGCTTCGCCTCGGCCTTCAACGTCCGCAATCCGGATGCCTACGAGCGCCTGCTGATGGACGTCATCCGCTCCAACCAGACGCTGTTCATGCGCCGCGACGAAGTGGAAGCGGCGTGGAAGTGGGTCGATCCGATCCTCAAGGGTTGGGAAGAGGCCGGTCAGCAGGTGCAGGGCTATACGGCCGGCACATGGGGTCCGAGCCAGGCCATCGCGCTGATCGAGCGCGACGGCCGCACCTGGCATGACGATATTTAATCCGGGACGACAACGATGACAGCGAATATGCATGCTTTCGCCAATGGCGCCGAACTCGCCGGCAAGCTCGCGGACAAGGTGACCGAGACCCTCTCGGCCGCCATCGCCGCGCGCGGCTCCGCAAGCATCGCGGTCTCCGGCGGTTCCACGCCGAAGGCCTTCTTCCAGGTGCTGTCCTCGCGTTCGATTGACTGGGGCAAGGTGACCATCACCCTGGTCGACGAACGGTTCGTGCCGGCAGACAATCCGCGCTCGAACCACCTGCTCGTCCAGGAAAACCTGCTGAGGGACAAGGCCGCTGCGGCCAAGTTCCTCCCGCTCTATCAGGCCGTGGCTTCCGTCGAGGAGGCCGCAGCCATCGCCACGGAGAAGACCAAAGTCGTCAGCCAGCCCTTCGATGTCGCCATCCTCGGCATGGGCAATGACGGCCACACGGCCTCGTTCTTTCCGGGCGGCAGCAATCTCCTGACCGCTCTCGATCCGAAGACACCGCGCGGTATCATCACGATGGAAGCGGAAGGTGCCGGTGAGCCGCGGCTGACGTTCACCTTCTCCAGCCTTCAGGATGCCCGATTGCTGGTGCTCCATATCGAGGGAGAGGGCAAGAAGGACGTTTTGGCCAAGGCGGAAGCGCCGGGCGAAGAAACCGAGATGCCGATCCGCGCCGTGCTGCGCCGGGCCGCCTCTCCAGTCGAGATTTACTGGGCTCCCTGACGCAGCCGACAGGCCTCGTCATAGAACTCTGAAAGACCAGCAACAGCTGCTGCGCCGGGCGCCCGCAAGGGCGTATCGGCATCGCATTGACATTCGAACCACGCGCCACGCCCTCTACCAAAGCAGATCGAAGCCGATCTTCCGGGGCACCGCGCAGAACAGACGGAGGCAGATCGACCATGGCCGCTGACGCCCGCATTTCCAAGATTACCGCACGCATCGTCGAGCGCTCGAAGCCGACGCGAGAGCGCTATCTGGACCGCCTGCGCAATACCGCGACGAAGGGTGCGCAACGCTCCGTGCTCGGCTGCGCCAACCTGGCGCATGGTTTCGCAGTCTGTTCCCCCTCCGAGAAGGATGCACTGGCGGGCGACCGCGTGCCCAATCTCGGGATCATCACCTCCTATAACGACATGCTCTCGGCGCATCAGCCCTTCGAGACCTATCCCGCGATCATCCGCGAGGCAGCAGCGGCGGCCGGCGGCATCGCCCAGGTGGCTGGCGGCGTACCTGCCATGTGCGACGGCGTCACGCAGGGTCAGCCGGGCATGGAGCTCTCGCTGTTCTCGCGCGACCTGATTGCCATGTCGGCCGGCGTCGGCCTGTCGCACAACATGTTCGACGCGGCCGTTTTCCTCGGCGTCTGCGACAAGATCGTGCCGGGCCTCGTTATCGCCGCCCTCTCCTTCGGCCATCTGCCGGCCGTCTTCATTCCGGCCGGGCCGATGACGTCAGGCCTGCCGAACGACGAGAAGTCGCGCGTGCGCCAACTCTACGCCGAAGGCAAGGTCGGCCGCCCCGAACTGCTGGAGGCGGAATCGAAGTCCTATCATGGCCCCGGCACCTGCACCTTTTACGGCACGGCCAATTCCAACCAGATGCTGATGGAAATCATGGGCTTCCACATGCCCGGCGCGTCCTTCGTCAATCCCGGCACGCCGCTACGCGAGGCCCTGACCCGCGAGGCCACCAAGCGGGCGCTCGCCATCACCGCCATGGGCAACGAATTCACGCCGGCCGGCGAGATGATCGACGAGCGTTCGATCGTCAACGGCGTCGTCGGCCTGCACGCCACCGGCGGCTCGACGAACCACACGATGCACCTGGTCGCCATGGCGCGCGCCGCCGGCATCGTGCTGACCTGGCAGGATATTTCGGAGCTTTCCGACATCATCCCGCTGCTTGCCCGCGTCTATCCGAACGGGCTTGCCGACGTGAACCACTTCCACGCCGCCGGCGGCATGGGCTTTCTCATCAAGGAGCTGCTGAAGAAGGGGCTGCTTCACGATGACGTGCGCACCGTCTACGGTCATGGCCTCAGCTCCTATTCCATCGACGTCAAGCTCGGCGCCGACGGCAATGTCGCGCGCGAACCGGCACCTGAAAAGAGCGCCGATCCGAAGGTGCTGGCGAGCATCGAGACGCCGTTCCAGGGCAATGGCGGCTTGAAGATGCTGCGCGGCAACATCGGCAAGGCGGTCATCAAGATTTCCGCCGTCAAGCTGGAACGTCATATCATCGAAGCGCCGGCCGTCATCTTCCACGATCAGCTGGAGATGCAGCAGGCATTCAAGGACGGCAAGCTGAACCGCGACTTCGTCGCCGTCGTCCGCTTCCAGGGCCCGAAGGCCAACGGCATGCCGGAGCTGCACAAGCTGACGCCGGCGCTCGGCGTGCTGCAGGATCGCGGCTTCCGCGTGGCGCTTCTGACCGACGGCCGCATGTCCGGCGCATCGGGCAAAGTTCCGGCCGCAATCCATGTCACGCCGGAAGCCGTCGAGGGCGGCCCTATCGCCCGCATCCGGGAGGGCGACATCATCCGCATCGACGCGATCGCCGGCACGCTGGAGGTGCTGGTAGACGCTGCCGATATGGCCGAGCGCGAACCGGTCACCGCAGATCTCTCCGGGAACGAATTCGGCATGGGGCGCGAGCTCTTCGCTCCGTTCCGCCGTGCCGCGGGTCCGGCCGATCAGGGCGCAAGCGTCCTGTTCCACTGAAGTGCTTCACGACTTAACGCCGTGAAGCGCCAGCAGCGGGCGATAAGCAACGTCTGCTCAAACGAAGACTGGCGGCGGTTTTATCGGTTGGTTCGGGCAGAAGCCCGATGGCTTCTCCGATAAAGCCTGCCACGTCCAGCGATTTTCCTAACGCCTTATATTTCCATATTTCGCTGCGTGTCCAACGAGCGCACGCAGCCTCGCTCCGGATAGCATGGAGGGCACGTTCCGAATGGAACGCTGCTCGACGTCGCCGGGTGAAATCCCGCTGGGTACACCAACCTCAGGTTCGGGCAAGCTAGTCTGACTACACCCGCTTTGTCAGGCTGTGAATTTTTATGACTGTCAGTTTTCGGGCCCCGAACATTCACGCGATGCTGGTTATCGGGTGAATGGCTTTCCGTATTAGCTAACATTAAGAGCTGCACGTATGACTTCGATCGTCACCACTCTAAGCACCACTCAGATCAGGTCTCTTTCGACTGCTGCGGTTAAGGCCTGGACGACGGAGGACGTAGCATCGCTGTCTACAAAGCAGATTAGCGTCCTTTCTTCGGCTCAAATTGCCGCGTTGGATACGGAAGACGTTGATGTCCTCAGTTCGCAGCAGTTGAACGCCATTTCACAAAGCGCCATCGTCGGCTTGACGCTTGATCAGCTCGCTGTTCTTACCGGCTCGGACATCGAAAGTCTGAGCACGCTTCAGATCGCCGCGATCACCACAGCGCAGATCAGCGCTCTATCGACAGATCAGGCGGAAGCCTTGACCACGTCTCAGGTCAAAGCCCTTGGCTCAAAGCAGTTGGCGGCTCTAAGCGCTGCGGACGTGTCGACTTTCTCCACCGATGATATTGCCGCGATCACCAACCAAGCGATATCGGGCCTGGATACGAGCGCCATTGCAGCGCTTTCCACCGATCAGGTTGCCGCCCTGAGCAGCAGTGGGATTGCCGGCCTGACGACGAGCCAGATCGCAGCGCTGAGCACGGCTCAAGTCGCCGCCTTCACAACAATTCAGATCGCTGCTCTCAAAGCGTCGCAAATCGCGGTGATGAGGACAAACGATATTGCGGTGCTCTCCACCGCACAAATTGCCTCCCTGAGTACGAGTGCGATCGCCGGCCTGACGACGAGCCAGATCGCAGCGCTGAGCACGGATCAGGCCGAGGCGCTTTCCTCCACGCAGGTCAAGGTGCTGAGTTCGTCCCAGCTTGCGTCACTCGGGACGGATGACGTCGCTACATTCTCCACCGCGGATATGGCGGCAATCACCGTTTCGGCGGTGCCAGGCTTGTCCACGGCCGTTATCGCGGCCCTATCGACCGATCAGATCGCTGCCTTGAGCACCGGTGCGATCTCCGGTCTGACGACAGCCCAGATAGGAGCGTTGAGCACGGAGCAGGTCGCTGCCCTGACGACGACGCAGGTCGGCGCTCTCAAGGCGACACAAGTCGCTGTTATGAGCACAGATGACATCGCGGCGCTGTCAAACACGCAGATGGCCGCCCTGAGCAAGACCGCAGTCGCGGGCCTGACCACGACCCAGATTGCTGCTTTGAGCACGACGCAGGTCACAGCCTTGACGACGACACAGGTCAACGCCCTCAAGGCGGCGCAAGTCGCGGTCATGAGCACGACCGAAATCGCGGCGCTATCGAGCGCACAGATTGCCGCCCTAAGCATAACCGGTCTTTCCGGCCTGACGACGACCCAGGTTGCCGCCTTGAGCACGGCACAAGCCGAGGCGTTGACGACAACGCAGGTCGCGGCACTGAGTTCGACACAGTTTTCCGCCATGGGAACGGACGATATCGCGACCTTCTCGACCGCCGATATCGCGGCGATTTCCAGCAGAGCGATATCGGGCCTGAGCACGGACGTCATAGCAGCCCTCTCGTCCACCCAGATTGCTGCTTTGAGCAAGACCGGGATTGCAGGCCTGAGCACCAATCAGATCGCGGCGCTGAGCACGACACAGGCGGCTGTCCTGGCGACGACCCAAGTCGCCGCGCTGAGTTCCAAGCAGATTGCGGCTTTGGGTACGGATGTCATCGCATCCCTCTCCTCCGAACAGGTCACCGCGCTCAGTACGGTTGGCATCGCCGGCCTGACCACTGGCCAAATCGCCGCCTTGAGCACGACGCAGGCTGCGGCGCTTTCCGCCGCTCAAGTAAAAGCACTGAGCTCGACCCAGCTTTCCGCCATGGGTGCGGACGACATAGCCACGTTCTCGGCCGCCGAGATCGCGGCGCTTTCCAGCAAAGCCATGGCAGGCCTGGGTACCGATGTTATTGCATCTCTTTCCACGGATCAGATTGCCGCCTTGGGCACAAGCGCGGCTGTCGGCCTGACGACAAGCCAAATTGCTGCGCTTTCGACCGCACAGATCGCCGCCCTCAGTTCAAGTGCCATTGCAAGCCTGACGACGAGCCAGATCTCTACCCTGAGCACGGAGCAGGTCGCCACCTTGACGACCACCCAGGCTGCCGCCCTGAAAGCAGCTCAGGTTGCCGCCATGGGTACGGACGACATCATGGCGTTTTCGACCGCGCAGATCGCTGCCCTCAGCACCAGTGCCGTTGCGAACCTGACGACCGGCCAGATCGCGGCGTTGAGCACAGCGCAGGCCGAGGCGCTGTCGTCCTCACAGGTCAAGGTGCTGAGTTCAACACAGCTTGCCGCCTTGAGCCCGGATGACATAGCCACGTTTTCGACCGCCGATATTGCAACGATATCAAGCAAAGCCATAGTCGGGCTGAGCACCGGTGTCATTGCATCGCTTTCCACCGAGCAGGTTGCGGCGCTGAGCACAAGTGCGATCGTCGGCCTGACGACCGGCCAGATTGCGACCTTGAGCACCAGCCAGGTTGCGGCGCTGACCACGACCCAGGTCGCGGTACTGAGCTCAACTCAGATGGCCGCTTTCGGGACGAATGATATAGCCGCCTTCTCGACCGCGGATATAGCGGCGATATCAAGCAAAGCCGCCGCGGGCTTGAGCACCGGCGTCATCGCAGATCTTTCCGCGGCGCAAATTGCCGCCCTGAGCACAAGCGCGCTCGCCGGCCTGACCACCAGTCAGATCGCAGCGTTGAGCACCAGCCAAATCGCGGCGTTGAGCACTGCGCGAATTGGAGTGCTGACGTCGACACAGGTCTCCGCCTTGAATGCCGGCGTGATCACATCCCTTTCCACGGCGCAGATTGCGGCACTGAGTACATCCGGCGTTACAGGTCTGACGACCGATCAGATCAACACGCTGAGTACGGCGCAGATGCAGGCATTGACGACGAGCCAGGTTGCCGCGCTGAATTCTACCCAGATTGCCGCTCTTGGAACGGATGATATCGCCACCTTCTCGACCGAGGAGATCGCGGCGCTCTCAAGCAAGGCCATATCGGGCTTGAGCACGAACGTCATCGCGGCGCTCTCGACGAATCAGGTCGCTGCTCTGAGCGCGGTCGGAATTGCCGGGTTGACGACCAGCCAGATCGCGGCCCTGAGCACGGCGCAGATCGCCGCCCTGCCCACGGTGCGCGTCACGGCGCTCAGCTCGGCGCAGATCGCGGCGCTTAGCACGGATGTCATCGCCTCGCTTTCCACAACGCAGTTCGCAGCCATAAGCACCTCCGGTGTTGCCGGCTTGACCACAGATCAGGTCAACGCTCTGAGCACCGATCAAGTGGCAGCATTGACGACGAGCCAGTTCGCGGCCCTGAAATCCACCCAGCTCTCCGCTCTTGGGACGGATGATATCGCCGCTCTATCCACCGCCGATGTCGCGGTGATCAGTTCAGGTGCGATATCGGGATTGTCCACGGCTGCGATTGCCGCTCTGTCGACCGCGCAGATCGCAGCCTTGAGCACAGCGGGCGTCGCCGGCCTCAACACGACGCAGATCGATGCATTGAGTACCGGCCAGGTCGATGCTCTGGTCACGAAACAGGTGGCGGCTCTGCGTTCATCGCAGATTGCCGCTATGGATGCGGATGTCATAGCCTCCCTCTCCACTGACCAGATTGCCGCCCTGAGCACACTCAGCATCACGGGTCTGACGACGAGCCAGATCGCCGCCCTTGGCACGGCGCAGGTCGAGGCACTTTCCTCCGCGCAGGTGAAGGTGCTGAGTTCGACCCAGATGGCTGCGTTGGGTGCAGACGACATAGCCACGTTCTCGACTGCCGACATAGCGGCGATTTCGAACACCGCCGTCCCCGGCCTGAGCACGGCAGTCATCTCCGCACTCTCGACCGGCCAGATCGCAGCTCTGAGTACGACCGGCATTGCAGGCCTGACAACCGATCAGGTCGCCGCCTTGTCCACGGCGCAGATTGCCGCCTTGTCCACGGCGCGAATTGCGGCGCTGAGCTCGAGCCAGGTCGCCGTCTTGAGCACGGGAGCTATCGCGTCGCTTTCCACCGGCCAGATAGCGGCACTCAGCACCGCCGGCATCGACGGCCTCACCACCGATCAGATTGCGGCCCTCAGCACGGCACAGACCGAAGCGCTGACGACGAGCCAGGTCGCAACACTGAGCTCAACCCAGCTCGCCGCGTTGAGCACGGCAGATATAGCAACCTTCTCGACCGCCGATCTCGCGGTGATCGGTTCGCTTGCCATTTCGGGCTTGTCCACGGCTGCCGTCGCAGCCCTGTCGACAAACCAGGTCGCCGCCCTCAGCACCGGCGGCGTTGCCGGGATGACAAGCGACCAGATTCTCGCCTTGAGCAGCAATCAGATGGATGCTCTGCTTACCAAGCAGATTGCAGCGTTGAGTTCGACACAGGTCGCGGCTTTGGGCACAGGCGTTATCGCCGTGCTTTCCACCGCGCAGATCGCGGCTCTAAGCACCTCGGGTATCGCCGGCCTTTCCACGAAACAGATCGCGGCGCTGAGCACCACACAGGCCGAGGCCCTGACGGCTGCCCAGGTGGGCGCTCTGAATTCCAAACAGGTTGGAGTCCTGAGTACGGACGACATCGCGACCTTCTCGACCAAGGACATCGCGGCGATCGGCTCGAGTGTCATATCGGGCCTGTCCACGGCCGCCGTTGCCGCGCTGTCGACGGCGCAGATCGCCGCGCTCAGTGCCTCCGGCGTTGCCGGTCTGACCACCAGGCAGATTGTCGCTTTGAGCACTGGCCAGCTTCAGGCTCTCACCACGACGCAGATCGCGGCGCTGAATTCGGCCCAGCTTTCAATGCTGACGACGGACGACATGGCTGCTCTGTCCACCAATGGTATCGCCGCGATTAGCTCCAGCGCCATATCCGGCCTGTCCACCGCTGCCATTGCCGCACTATCGACGGCGCAGATCGCCGCGCTCAGTACATCCGGCGTTGCCGGCCTTACCACCAAACAGATCGCGGCCTTGAATACCGGTCAGGCCGAGGCGTTGACGACTGCTCAGGTCGCCGTCCTCAGTTCTACGCAGCTTGCAGCCCTGACAGCCGACGACATAGCTGTCTTCTCGACCAAGGACATCGCAGCGATCGGCTCCAGCGCCATATCGGGCTTGTCCACGGCAGCCGTTGCCGCACTGTCGACGGCGCAGATCGCCGCACTCAGCACGGCAGGGATTACCGGCCTTTCCACCAGGCAGATCGCGGTCCTGACCACCAGTCAGGTCGATGCCCTGCCTACCAAGCAGATTGCGGCTCTGAGCCCGACCCAGGTCGCGGCATTGAGCACGGGCGTTATCGCTGCCCTTTCCACTGCGCAAGTCGCCGCACTCAGCACATCCGGCACCACGGGTCTGACCACCACGCAGGTTCCCGTCCTCAGCACAGGTCAGGCGCAGGCCCTGACGACAGCCCAGATCGGCGCTCTCAGCTCCAAGCAGGTCTCTGCCCTCAGCACAGATGACATCGCCGCCCTGACGACGGATCAGATCGCGGCGCTCAGCACGGCCGGCATTGCGGGCATGACCACCGCGCAGATAGCCATATTGAGCACCGATCAGGCCCAGGCCCTGACGGCTACGCAGGTCGGCGCGCTGAGCTCGAAGCAGATAGCGGCCCTGGGAACGGATGCTCTGGAGACTTTCTCGACCGCCGATATGGCGGCAATCAGTTCGAGCGCCATATCGGGATTGTCCACGGCCACGCTTGCCGCCTTCTCGACGGACCAGATCGCGGCGTTGGGCATAGCCAGCATCGCAGGTTTGACCACAGGACAGATTTCCGCCTTGGGCACCGGCCAGCTCGCGGCCCTGACCACCGCGCAGGTTGCTATCCTCGCCTCCACCCAGATTGCCGCCCTTGGCACCGCAAGTATCGCTGCGCTGTCGACCGCGCAAATCGCTGCCCTCGGCACGGCCGGCATCGCCGGCCTGACCACGGCTCAGATAGGGGCTCTGAGTTCCGCCCAGGCCGAGGCCCTCACGACACCCCAGGTTGCCGCGTTGAGCTCGACTCAGATCGCAGCCTTGGGAACGGACGATCTTGAGACCTTCTCTACCGCCGATATCGCGGCGATTAATTCGAATGGCATAGCGGGATTGTCCACGGCTACGATAGCTGCCTTCTCGACAGACCAGATCGCGGCGCTCAGCACTGCCGGTATCGCGGGCCTGACCACGGCCCAGATCTCCGCTTTGAGCTCCGACCAGCTCGAAGCTTTGACGACGGCACAGATCGGGGCGCTTGGTTCCAAACAAACCGTGATACTCGGTACGAAAGGGATCGCGGCTCTGTCGACGGCGCAGATCGCAGCGTTGAGCACGTCCGGTATCGCGGGCCTGACCACCGACCAGATGGCCGCGCTCAGTACGGATCAGGCCGAGGCACTGACGCCGAACCAGGTCGGCGCCCTCGGTTCCAAGCAGATCGCAGCCCTCGGGGCGGATGATCTCGACACTTTCTCGACCGCCGACATAGCGGCGATCAGTTCGAACGCCGTATCGGGCCTGTCCACAGCCGTTATTGCGGCGCTGACAACCGCGCAAATCGCGGCACTTGGCACAGGCGGCATTGCGGGCTTGTCCACCGATCAGGTCGCGGCGCTGAGCATGAACCAAGCGGAGGCCTTGACGCCTGCCCAGGTGGCAGCCCTCAGTTCCAAGCAGATTGCGATCCTCGGAACCGACGCTCTCGGGACTTTTTCGACCGCCGATATCGCAGCGATCAGCGCGAGCGCCATATCCGGTCTGTCCACGGCCGTTATTGCAGCGCTGTCAACGGCGCAGATCGCCGCTTTCGGCACGGATGGCATCGCGGGACTGACGACGGCGCAGGTCGCCACTCTGAGCACCGACCAGGTCGAGGCTTTGACGACAGCTCAAATCGGTGCTTTCGGATCCAAACAGATCGCTGTCCTGAGCACCGACGATATCGCAGCGCTGTCAACGGCGCAGGTGGCGGCGCTGAGCACGGCGGGCGTGTCGGGCCTGGGCAGCGCGCAGGTTGCCGCCCTGAGCGTCGAGCAGATCGAGGCGCTCTCCACGGCCCAAATTGCCGCCTTGAGTTCGACAGGCATCGCAGGGCTGAGTACGAGCGACCTCGCAAAGTTCTCCTCCAGCGATATCGCCGCGATCAGCTCCGGCTCCATCCAGGGGTTGTCCACGGACTTTGTCGCATCGCTTTCCACCGCGCAAATCGCAGCGCTGGGCACAGCCAGCATCGCGGGCCTCAGCAGTGTGCAGGTCGGGGCTTTGAGCATCGAGCAAGTTGAGGCGCTGTCGACTGCCCAGATCGCAGCCTTGAGTTCCTCAGGTGCAGCAGGCTTGACGACGGAAGATCTGGGAACCTTCTCCACCGCCGAACTCGCGGCGATCAGCTCGGACTCGATACAGGGTCTGTCCACGACCTTTGTCGCAGCTCTGACGAGCGACCAGATCGCAGCCCTGTCGACCAGCCAGCTCGCCTCGCTGGGTTTCAATCAGATCGCGGCGATGAGCACCGATCAAATCGCGGCTCTGTCGACATCGCAGATCAATGCACTGAATGCATTGCAGCTCGCTGCACTGGACACCGATGACATCGCCGTGTTCACCACGGATGATATCGTCGCCCTCAATTCGAAGGCGATCGCGGGATTGAGCACCAGGGCCATCGCCTCCCTGACGACGGCACAGGCCGAGGCCTTGACCACGAGCCAGGTGAGCGGGCTGACGTCAGCGCAAGTTGCGGCACTGTCGACGCAAGAGCTGGCGACGTTCTCAACCGGCGATATCGCGTCGTTCAGTTCGAACGGCGTGGCGGGACTATCCACGGAAGACATAGCGAGCCTGTCGAGCACGCAATTGAGCACTCTGATGAAATCCCAGATGGGGTATCTCAGTCCAGATCAGATCGCGGCCGTCATCTCGAACTATGTGAGTGCCTGATCCGCGTTTTTTGACCAGTTCACGATCTCGAAGCCGTGCTTCAAAGCTCGCACAAGAGACCGGCTCGACCCTGGCCCGGGCGAGAACGTGTGACCGAGGACTCGCAGCCACCGTCAGGATTGCACGCGGTTTCCCGGCGTAGTTCGAGACCGCATAAATCTGTTGATGGCTGACGGGGCCTCCACCGATTTCAGGAGGCATGGCGTGACATGTTCAAGGCAAGCTAGCACAGTTAACACTACTGATGACCATTTCTTAAATGGTTGCAATGCCTGCCGCCAATTCGTGGGATGTCCATGGTCACCAACAATGCATCAGCTACAGTTTCCGCTCGGTCTCTTGCCGAAATTCTGGAGTTAGCGCGCACTCAGCGCCTTCCTTTCAACGAGCTGTTCCAGTTCGCAGAAGCCCGAAGTGGTGCGGAACAAAAGATCGAGGCGGTAGAGGCCTATAAGGTCTGGATCGCATTCAACGAAACCCATCCCTACCTGCATCTCGTCTATTTCAATTATTCCGTTACCTTGCGGCAGTTGGGCGACGTGGCGGGATCGATTAATGCCTTGCGCGCTTGCCTCAAGCTCGATTCGCGTTTTGGTCCGGCGCACATCAATCTCGGACGGGCGCTGGAAGATAGCGGCATCGCCACCCAGGCAATCCTGCAATGGCGCAGTTTCGTGGACATGACCGCGGACAGCACGCCGGACAAGCTCACGCATCGCCTTTTGGCGCTTCAGCACATCGGTCGTGTCATGGAGAACGCCGGCCTGATGGAGGATGCGGAAGCCGTTTTGTGGCAAGCAATCGAACTTCGGCCTGATAAGACCGAGGCTGGACAACATTGGAGTGCGCTGCGCCAGCGCCAGTGCAAATGGCCGACTCTGGTGACATCGGACCATGTGTCCATGCGCCAACTGCTCGATGCGATGTCGCCCCTGACACTTGCCTGCTTTTCCGACGATCCGCTGTTCCAGCTCGCCAAGGCCTATCGCTACAACAAGTCTTTCGTCGGACGTCCGGATACCAGCGGCTTCCCGCGCAAGACGCCAAAGCAGAAGACGGGAACCGGCCAGCGCCTTCGTGTGGGTTATGTTTCCTCGGACCTGCGCGATCACGCGGTCGGCTTTGCGCTCCGGGAAGTGCTGGAACTGCATGACAAACGCAGCGTTGAAATCTACGCCTACTACTGCGGCGACCCTGTGACGGGGGACCCAACGCAGACGCGCATGAAGGCCGTCGTCGATTGCTGGCGTGATATCGCCGGGCTCGATGACGCCGAGGCGGCTCGGCAGATCGCCGACGACGACATCGACATTCTGGTGGATGTCAACGGCTATACCAAGCATGCGCGGACGAAGATCTTCGCCTACAGGCCGGCGCCCGTTATCGTCAACTTCTGCGGCTATCCAGGCACGATGGGCAGTCCGTTCCATCACTACATCATTGCGGACGAACACATTATCCCGCCCGAGAGCGAGATTTACTATTCGGAGAAAGTGCTCAGAATCGCCTGTAACCAGCCGATTGATCGCAAGAGAGTGATTGCCGAAAAGCCGTCACGCAGAGAGGCAGGGCTGCCGGAAGATGTTTTCGTCTTTGCCTGCTTCAACGGCATGCAGAAAATCACGCAGGAAAGCTTTGGGTACTGGATGAAGATCCTTGCCGCGACGCCCGACAGCGTGCTTTGGCTGCTCACGGGGGGCGACGATGTGGATAAGCGCCTGCGCCAGGTGGCCGAGAATGCCGGCGTTGCGCCGGAGCGCCTCATTTTCGCGCCCAAGGCACCGAATGCCAAACATCTCGCCCGGATCCCGCTCGCCGATCTGTTCCTCGACACATTTCCCTACGGGGCGCATTCGACCGCAGCCGATGCCCTGACCATGGGGTTGCCTGTCCTTACATTCCCCGGCAAGAGCTTTGCTGCGCGCTTCTGCCACAGCATCGTTGCCGCGGCCGGCGTGCCGGAGTTGATATGTTCGGACCCGCAATCCTACATCGACAAGGCCGTCGGCTTTGCAAAAATTCCCCGGAGCCTCGCGAAGGTCAGGGAGATCCTGCAGGCTAAACGGGAGACATCGGCGCTGCGCGACATTCCGGCGCTGGCCCGCCGTCTCGAAGAGCTTTTCTGGCAAATGCAGGCAGAGAGCGAACGTGGCAAGACCCCGGTGCCTGACTTGAACAATCTCGACATCTATTACGACATTGGTACGGAGCTTGTTCAGGAGAATACCGGCTTCTTAGACCATCAGGCCTACAGAAGGGCTTACCACGACAAGCTGGCCGCATGGCACGATTATGCACCATTGCCACACGACAGACGCCTGTGGCTGCAGGAAGATGCCGCGCAGCAATGACCGAGGCGTATAATCAAATTGCCTGAGTCAGTTCAAAGCTTTTGACCGGGTCAAAAGACGGGAAATGGAAACAAGCCTCACGTCCGCCACTTTAAAGTAGCGAACAGAGGCAGGAGCGTTGCGGGTGCTTTATGTCTCGGCCCTTTGGCTGCGGAGACCGTCGACCGGTTTTGCTGCCTAGAGCGGTTGTGCGTTTCACGGAATCGCCTAACCGCTCTAGCTTATTGTTTTTGCGCAATTCCGGACGGAAAACCGCTACGCACTTTTCCTGGAATTGCTCTAGGCTCGGATGTCGAGTACGCGGTCGCGATGGGCGGGGTGCGTGCTGTAGACGAAGATCTTGTTCATTTCCTTCTCCGTGAGCAGACGCAGGAAACGCACTTCCACCGTGTTGTTGGAGAAGACCTTCATCAGCACGCAGCCAACCTTGGTGATGCGCGCGTCTGGGATATCCAGATAGAACTGCTTCGGCAGATTATACTGAGTGAGGATCGCCAGGATGGCGCCGCTCTGCGAGATGCGGGTGATGTCGCAGCGGCGCGACGCGAGGTTCATCACACCCTTTTCCGTGTATTCGAGCCGCGCGGCGTTCATCGTATCCTCCATTCGGAACCGCACTTCGCGGTCATACATGAAGGATTCTTCTTTATTGAGGAAATGTTGGCCTGAATTAGCCCTGCCGAAAGCAGCCATCTTAGTAAACCCCTGACGTATATTACGAAGACAAGACTATCAGCGGGTCTTTAACAGAAAGTTTGAGTTCGCCAGCTCAAGTTGAATTTTGTTGCTCGTCTTTGCTTGAGCCGGCGTCGTCTCATAGGCGCAATCTGCTACTGCTTTCGATAGGTATGGCCGTCGGCATTGAAGAGATGCAGCTTCTGCCTGTCGGCGGCAAAGCGCATTTTCTGGCCGCGGTGGATATCGGTAATGCCGGGGATCTTGACGATGATCGGCTCGCCATCAACCAGACCTTCGATATAGAGCTGCGTCACTTCACCGAGCGCCTCGACGATGGCGACCTCGCCTTCGAAGAGATAATCTTCGTTGGTCGCGATGCGCAAATCTTCCGGACGAACGCCGAAGCTCGCCTGCTTACCCCTCTCGGAAGCCTCGGTCGGCAAGTCGAGCGTCACCGACTTGCCGCCCTTCAGCGTCACGGTCGTCGTCGTGCCGGTTTCGGTCACGGTCGCCGGGATGATGTTCATCGCCGGAGAGCCGATGAACTTGGCGACGAAGAGGTTGGCCGGGCGCTCATAGAGTTCGAGCGGCGCACCCACCTGTTCGACGCGGCCGGCGGATAGCACCACGATCCGGTCGGCAAGCGTCATCGCCTCCACCTGGTCGTGCGTGACGTAGATCATCGTCGTCTCGGGCATGGAGTCGCTGAGCTTGGCGATCTCGATGCGTGTGGCGACGCGCAGGGCGGCGTCCAGGTTCGACAGCGGCTCGTCGAACAGGAAGACCTTCGGGTTACGGCAGATGGCGCGACCGATCGCGACGCGCTGGCGCTGGCCGCCCGAAAGGGCCTTGGGCAGCCGCTCGAGATATTGGGTAAGTTGCAGGCTGGCGGCCGCCGCGCGGACGCGACGGTCGATCTCCTGCTTGTTTTCGCCGGCAATCCGCATGCCGAAGGCCATGTTGTCGTAGACAGTCATATGCGGATAGAGCGCATAGGATTGGAAGACCATCGCGATGCCGCGCCTGGAGGGCGGTACTTCGTTCACCTTCTGCCCGGCAATAAGCATGTCGCCCGAGGTGATGCTCTCGAGCCCGGCGATCATGCGCAACAATGTGGATTTGCCGCAGCCGGACGGCCCAACGAAGACGATGAACTCGCCTTCATTGATCTCCAGATCGATGCCATGCAGCACATGCACGCTGCCGTAGGATTTTCTTATATCCTTCAGAACAAGTCCCGTCATCTATTCTTCCTCCTCCCAAGGGCTCAGGCAAGACGCGCGAAATAAGCGCTCCAGGCCGGAATATCGATCTTGTTGCCGTAGTTGTTGGTGGTAAAGCCGTGCCCGGTCAACGCTTGCCAGTTCCCTTCAGGCAAGGCCGCCATCGCTTCGGCGGGACTCATGTTGAACGCGCAGAGAATGGTCTCGCCGTCGTAGGTGCGGGTAAAGATGAGTATGTCGCCCTGCGGATCCGCAAAGGCAATCTCACCCTTGGCAAAGGCCGGATGCTGCTTGCGGAAGGCGAGGAAGCGGCGGTACTGCTCCAGCACCGAATTTTCGTCGCCCTGTTGAACGCTGACAGCGCGCAGGATGTGCTCGACGGCCACAGGCAGCCATGGTTTGACTGTGGAAAAGCCGCCCTGTGCGACTTGGCTGTCCCAAACCATCGGCGTTCGGCAGCCGTCGCGGCCCTTGAATTCCGGCCAGAACTGGATGCCGTAGGGATCCTGCAGATCCTGATAGGCAAGATCGGCTTCGGTGAGTGCCAGTTCCTCGCCCTGATAGATGCATACGGAACCGCGCAGGGTCAGCAGCAGCGCTGCATAGAGCTTCGCGAAGGCATCGCGATCGGCGACCAGATTGCCCCAACGGCTGACGTGGCGCACGACGTCATGGTTGGAGAATGCCCAGCAGGCCCAACCTTCGGGGGCAGCAGCGGCGAAATCCTTCATGACCTCTTCGACGCGATCGGGCGTCAGCGCATCCGGCGCCAGAAACTCGAAGGCGTAGCACATGTGCATCTTGTCATTGCCGGACGTGTATTCGCCGACGATCTCGAGACCACGCTGGCTGTCACCGACTTCGCCGACGGCGGCAATCGCCGGATATTCGTCGAGGACGGCGCGGAAACGCTGCAGGAACTTCAAGTTTTCCGGGCGGTTCTTGTCGTAGAGATGCTCCTGGAAATTATAGGGATTGACCGCCGGCGCGGTCGAGGCGTTGCGGCGCGCGGGCTCCAGCGCCGGGTTGTCGCGCAGTTCCCTGTCATGGAAATAGAAGTTGATGGTATCGAGGCGGAAACCGTCGACGCCACGATCGAGCCAGAAACGCACGACGTCCAGCAGCCTATCCTGCACTTCCGGATTGTGCAGGTTCATATCCGGCTGCGAGGTCAGGAAGTTGTGCATGTAATATTGCATGCGCGTCGGATCCCACGCCCAGGCCGAGCCGCCGAAGATCGACAGCCAGTTGTTGGGCGGTGTGCCGTCCGGCTTGGCATCGGCCCAGACATACCAGTCGGCCTTGGGATTGTCCTTGCTCGAGCGGCTTTCGACGAACCAGGGATGGCGATCCGAGCTGTGCGACAGCACGAGATCGATCATCACCTTGATGCCGAGGCGGTGGGCTTCCGTCATCATCGCATCGAAATCGGCGAGCGAGCCGAAAATCGGATCGACGTCTTCATAGTTGGAGACGTCATAGCCGAAATCGCGCATCGGCGAGGTGAAGAAGGGCGATATCCAGATTGCGTCGACACCCAGGGCCGCGACATGCGGCAGGCGGATGGCGATGCCCTTAAGGTCGCCGATGCCGTCGCCATTGGAGTCCTGGTAGGAGCGCGGATAGATCTGATAGATCACCGCACCACGCCACCAGTCCTTGTCAACTGCCGAAATCGATTGAGGGGCAATGCTCATGCTGAATAGGTCCCGTTAGAATGGAATAGTCTTGGATCAGCCCCCCTTCACCGACCCGGCGAGCAGACCGCGCACGAGATAGCGCTGCAGACCGAAGAAGACGAAGAGCGGGATAAGGATGGTGACGAAGGCGGATGCCGTCAGGATCTCCCAGTTGCCGCCGCGCGAGCCCAGCAGCGCATTCAGGGCCGCCGTCAGGACCAGATGATCCTTGTCCGTGCCGAGGAACACCATGGCGATCAGCAGATCGTTCCATACCCAGAGGAACTGGAAGATCGCGAAGGAGGCGAGCGCCGGAAAGGACAGGGGCAGGATGATCTTGACGAAGATGTCGAAATCGCTGGCGCCGTCGACGCGGGCGGATTCGATGATCTCCTTAGGCAGGCCGGCAATGTAGTTGCGCAGCAGATAGATGGCGAGCGGCAGACCGAAGGCCGTATGCGCCAGCCATATGCCCGGATAGGTCTTGGACGGCACGCCGAAGATCTGGCCGATCTCGTTATAGATGCGCAGAAGCGGGATCAGCGACATTTGCAGCGGCACGACGATCAGGCCGACGACGAGCGCGATCAACAAGGCGCGCCCAGGGAACTCCATCCAGGCCAGCGCATAGGCGGCAAAGGCGGCGATCAGGATCGGGATCACCGTTGCCGGGATCGTCACCGTCAGCGAATTGATGAAGGACTGGCCGATGCCCTCGCCGCCCAGCACGCTGCGATAATTATCGAACGTGAATTGCGGCGGCGTGGCGATGGTCAGATAGATGCGCTTGCTGCGGGCATCGGCACCGAAAGGACCGTTCTTCTGGTAGCGATAGCTGCCGTCCGCATTGACGGTGAGCGTCTCGCCATTGCCGAGATCGGCGGACGAACCGACCTTGTAGGTGGACGGTTCCTGCACGCGCAGGCCGAAGGACTCGATCCTGCCGTTACCGCTGTTGCCTTCTCCGGCAACCGTACCGGCGATGACATAGTTGGCGCCGTCCTGCTTTGCCTTGTCCGGGCCATCGAGGCGCACGGCGGCGGTCTGCGAGGAGCCGGAAAAAGCTGTCCACCAGCCGGAGACGACGATCTGATCCTTGTCGCGCAGCGCGGTGACGAAGATGCCGAGCGTCGGCAGCAGCCAGAGGAGGACGATAAGCAACACCGCGGCATGAACGAAGATGCGGGCGGGACCGATGCGACCGAGATTTCCAAGCATGTCAGCGCCCCTTCGTTTCTGCGTTTGCACGACGAATGTTCCAGATCATGATCGGCGTGACAGCCGCCATGATGACGAGGGCGATGACCGCGCTTCGGCCGGAATCGCCGCCGCCGCGGAACATCCAGTTGAACATCAGGTTCGCGAGCACCATCGTGTTCCACTGACCGTTGGTCATGGTGAGCACGATGTCGAAAACCTTGAGCACGAGAATGGTGATGGTGGTCCAGACCGTGGCGATCGTGCCCCATACCTGCGGCACCATGATCTTCCAGAAGATCTGCCAGCCGTTGGCGCCGTCGATGACGGCAGCTTCGATGGTTTCCTCCGGAATGCCGCGCAGCGCCGCCGACAGGATCACCATGGCAAAGCCTGTCTGGATCCAGATCAGCATGACCATCAGAAAGAAATTGTTCCAGAAGGGAATGGTGATCCAGACTTCCGGCGTGCCGCCGAACAACTGGACGACAGAGTTCAAAAGGCCGATCTGAGCGTCGGTGCCGCCGCGATATTCGTAGATGAATTTCCAGATGACCGAGGCGCCGACGAAGGAGATCGCCATCGGCATGAAGATGACGGCCTTGGCGATGTTGCCCCACCAGATACGGTCGGTCATGACGGCGATCACGAGGCCGAAGAAAGTGCAGGCGGCCGGCACGACAGCAAGCCAGAGGATATTATTGAAGATCGACTGGCGGAATTCAGTGTCGTTGAGGGCCCAGAGATAATTGGCGCCGCCGACGAACTGATTGCCGTCAGGCCCGTAGAAGGACAGGATGAGGGTCGCGACCACCGGATAGACGAGGTAGACGGCCAGCAGGAAGAGCGCCGGACCCAAGAAGAGCCAGGGCCGGATCAGGCCGCGGCGGGTCAGGTTGACGGCGGCGGTATGGACCTCGGTCCCCTCCTTTGCCGGAAAAATTATGTCCAGAAGCTTGTTGGAGAACCAGAAATAAGCGGCGCAAAAGGCAACGCCGAATATCATGGCCCCAATCGCCGACAGTATCTGCGAAAACATCCTTCCCTCCCGAATTTACCTGCTTGAGGCCACCCGCCCGACATCGACCGCGCCTCGCGGGCGCGCCGTAACATGGTGCATGGCGTCGCCGGTATCTGCCGGCGACGCTTGGCTTGCGATGTCTTACTTGATGGCGTCCCAGGACTTCTGGATCTCGTCGGCAACGTCCTTGGCGGACTTGCCGCCGACGAAGTCGACCATACCGGTCCAGAACGAGCCCGCGCCGATCTTGCCCGGCATCAGGTCAGATCCGTCAAAGCGGAATGTCGTCGCAGTGGTCAGGATTTCGCCTTCCTTGCGGAGGGTATCGTTGGCATAGGCCGCCGTGTTGACACCCTTGTACGGCGTCAGGAAGCCGGACTGCGCCATCCAGACTTCCTGGGCGATCGGCGTCTGCAGGAACTGGATGAAGGCACGGGCAGCCTTCGAGTCCTTGGTGATGGCAGCAAGCGTGCCAGCACCCTCGACCGGCTTGCCAAGTTCAGGATGCGCGGCATAGGGCGGGAAATAGAAGAAGTCCGCATCCTGGCCAAGCTTGGTGCCCTCCGGGAAGAAGGACGGGATGAAGGAGGCCTGCTTGTGCAGATAGCACTTCGGCGGAACCGTGAAGAGACCCTTCGGGCTATCACGGAAATCGGTCGAAGCAACCGCCGCGACGCCGCCGGCGACATATTTCGCGTTCTTGGCGAACTTGCCGAATTCCTCGATGACGGAGACGACCTTCGGATCGTTGAACTTCAGCGTATTGTCGACCCAGTGATCGTAATCCTGCGGCGCGTTCAAGCGCAGCATCAGATCCTCGACCCAGTCGGTTGCCGGCCAGCCGGTGGCGCCACCCGAACCGAGACCGATGCACCAGGGCGTGCCGCCGTCCTTGACGATCTGGTCGGAAAGCTTGAAAAGGTCCTCCATAGTGGTGGGAACCTTATAACCGGCTTCGTCGAAATTCTCAGGCACGTACCAGACAAGGGACTTCAGGTCGGCCTTGTAGGGGAATGCGTAGAAGGCGTCCTTGCCGTCCTTGCCCTTGTAGGTGCCGTAGCCGACCCAGCTGTCGCCGGCGCCGTAGTTCGTCTTCACCCAGCTTCCCAGCTCGTCACCGAGCGGCGTCAGATAACCCTTGCTGGCCAGGTTGGCGAAAAGACCCGGCTGCGGCAGGATGGCGACGTTTGGCGGCGAACCGGCCTGCGTGTCGATGACGATCTGCTGCTCGTAGTTTTCCGAGGACGAATACTTGGCGTTTACGCCTGTCGCTTCGGTGAAATAATTCAGGACGCTGGTGAAGAGTGCCTCGTCCTCACCCCGCCAGGGGCCAAAGATCGTCAGCGTCTCGCCCTTCAGATCGGCGTGAGCGGCCTTGAATTCGTCATAGCTCTTCCAATTGAATTTGGAGTCCTGGCCGGGCTGGAACTTCAGATCGGCCGCCATCGCTGTACCCGCCACCAGAGCGGCGGCAGCGACAGTCATCAAAAACAACTTCTTCATGTGGTTGTCCTCCCAAACATAAAATCCACGAGCCGAAACACATTGTCGCGCTGCGCGCTCCATTCCTCAAAGCGCTTTGGCTACTTCTCTCATCCATTGAGGACGGGACAAAGTCAAGTGATTTTCGGATTTTGGCTAATATACATGGCATTTCTCGCGCTGCAGCATAAAATAAGCCCCAATATTTTGCTAATTGTCTTGTTTCAGGCGCGTCGCCTGCTACATATTTGAAAGCGCTTTGGAAGCCGTGGACGTCGCGGGAGGTTACGTTGGCATCTTAGCGGGCGAGGAGTTGGGAGCCGAATTACGTGAATCTGAAACAGCTATCGCAAATGCTGGGGCTGTCGCAGACGACAGTCAGCCGCGCCTTGAACGGATATCCGGAAGTCAATCGCGAGACCCGCGAGCGAGTGCTCAAAGCGGTTCGGGAAACCGGCTACCGGCCCAACAAGGCGGCGCAAAGGCTCGCGACGGGCAAGGCCGGCTCGATCGGGCTGGTCATGCCGACATCGCCAGGCAATTCTTCCGACGTACATTTCAGCGAGTTCCTGACCGGGCTTGGCGAGGAGGCCCTGCGGCACGATTTCCATTTCGTGCTGACGCCCGCGGATCCGAATGACGAAGTCGGTGCCTTGAAGCGGCTGGCGGCCAGCGGCAATGTCGATGCCCTGTTCGTCAACTACATGCGCGGCCACGATCCCCGCCTGGAAATGCTGAAGACACTCTCCATGCCCTTCCTCGTGCATGGGCGGTCCATCGGCTCGGAACCGGATTATCCCTACCTCGACATCGACAATGAAGCCGCGTTCTATGACGCCACGAAGCTGCTGCTGCAGCTCGGGCACAGGCGCTTTGCGCTGTTGAACGGCCCCATCTATCTCGATTTCGCCATTCGGCGGAAAAACGGCGTCGAGGCGGCGCTCGCCGAGTGGGGTCTGGCTTTGGACGAAGCCCGCGTCAGTCACACTGCCATGACCGATGAGCAGGGCCTGTTCGAGATGGAGCGCATCCTGCAGCTCGAACAGCGCCCCACGGCAGTTCTCTGTTCCAGTACCGTGCTGGCGCTCGGCGCGGTTCGCGCCATCAACCAGGCGAAGCTAAAGCTGGGCGAGGATATATCGCTGATCGCCCATGACGACGTGCTGACCTTGCTCAAGCCGGAAAGCTTCACCGTACCACTGACGACGACACGCTCGTCGCTGCGCGCCGCCGGCATACGCATTGCCGAACGCCTGATCGGCGAGATCAAGCATAGCGAGACGTTTCCGGCGCAGGAACTCTGGAAGACGGAGCTGATCGTTCGTGCTTCGACCGGCGTCGCGCCGGCCGACTGACGCGGGCTCAAAACTTCGGCGGCTGCTTTCCGGCTGCCCGATGGGCAGCAATGACGGTATTGGCCATCAGCATGGCGATCGTCATCGGCCCGACACCGCCCGGAACCGGCGTGATGGCACCGGCGACATCTGAGGCTTCCGCATAGGCGACATCGCCGACCAGCCGGCTCTTGCCCTCGCCGCGCTCCGGTGCGGCAATGCGGTTGATGCCGACATCGATGACCGTTGCGCCCGGCTTGATCCAATCGGCCTTGACCATCTCAGGCCGACC